>ENA-OREN01005084-OREN01005084.1-marine-metagenome-genome-assembly--contig:-NODE-5084-length-11090-cov-8.994643_pt1 | contig 11090 bp, 11 predicted proteins | sample MGYA00248624_ERZ508555 | MGnify/ENA primary metagenome ERZ508555 (study PRJEB26222, sample SAMN06267773) | marine metagenome | isolation source: Saanich Inlet, British Columbia, Canada | place...
AAGTGGCGGCAATCCAAACAATGGTGGTGAGCAATGCGCCAATGACAATCTTTTGCCAACCTTCCAGCGCTGAATCAATTGGATAACAATGGAAATTTGAATTTACAATTTGACTATCGACAAATTTATTCCACAATTATTACAGATTGGCTCGGATTGAGCCAAGAGACAGCTACTAATGTCTTCGGACAAGAATTCGAGACCATCCCTTTTGTACAAACACCACTTTCTGTAAAAAGCCCACCCCTTCCTGCCAAATTCAAGATGCACCCTGCTTTCCCGAATCCTTTTAATCCCACGACCACCCTTTCTTATACTTTACCGAAAATAGGTAATGTGACGATTCGTTTATTAGATCTTCGCGGACGTAAATTAAAAACTCACCGAATAGGAAAACAAAATGCCGGACAACATTTATTTAAATTGGATGGGAGAAATCTGTCTTCAGGGAATTATATCTTACAGGTTGAAGCGGCTGGGTCCGTATTAAATCAAAAGATTACATTATTGAAATAATTGCACATCCACCTGCCACGTGGATGGATCGTATTCCTTCACTACACCATTTTTCATTATTTTTTTTCGTCGAGTTTAAAATCCATAGAAACAGAATTAATGCAATACCGTAGTCCAGTTGGATCTGGACCATCGTTAAATACATGTCCTAAATGGCCATCGCATTTACCGCAGGTGATTTCAATCCGTTTCATACCATAATTATTATCTTCAGTTTCTTCTACTGATTCGGGAAGGGCGTCATAAAAAGCAGGCCAACCACATCCAGATTTATATTTAGTCTCTGACTCAAATAATTTATTTCCACAACCAGCACAAATATACATTCCTTCTTCAAAATGGCCGTCAAATTCCCCTGTAAAGGCACGTTCTGTGCCTTTATTACGAAGAATACGGTATTCCTCTTGCGATAAAACTTGTTTCCATTCTGAATCTGTTCTTTTCATTGGATCGGTTGGCGTTTGTTGATTTGAATTTACATTATTATTAATAAGAAATTGATCTTGAGCAAATAGGTAATATGGAAAAGGAAAAATAATTAACAAAAAGAAAATTCTCATTTTGGTCCAGTCCAAATAATGGGATAAATAGATTCTCCGAAAATACCAATATTACTCTTATAAAATATTTTTAAATCATCATTTGAAAAAGGAGCTTCTGGAATATCACCTTTTAAAGTATTACCAAAATAATTTGAGCCATATTCTATTACTGATGATTCATTTCGTACTACTCTAACCGGATGAACTCCTGCTTTAAGCGCAGCAATCATATCTGAATCTGCGTCACCATAAAATAAATCAAGTTTTAATCGTTTCATTAATCTTTGTTTCGTCGTAAACATTTTACCATTAATCGTTTGTTTAGGAGAAAAAAATAAGTTTTTATTTACTTTAACTTCAAATACAAGGCCTTTAGCTAAAAACTCAGCTAGTATATTTCCATTAACCTCGGGTCTTGCAGTAATAAAAAAAACATTATGTCCATTGGAACGAAAATAATCGATTAATTCAACTGTAGGTGTAATAAAAATGGAGTAATCACTATCGTGTGAATTAATCCAACCATAATCTGTTGGATTGCGTTTATCATCTGGTAAACTAAGGAATACATCTCGTGAAAAAAGTACCGTATCATCAATGTCAAACCCAACATTTAATATTCCATTCTGTGCAAAGACAAAAGAAAAAGAAAAAATATATAATTTGATAATTTTCATATGGAATCCAACACTCCGGAAATAACCAAAGTTCCAGGAAAATCATTCTGAACATTGGCTCTAAAATTCTCAATGTGAGAAAAACCATGATCGTTAAAAAGTGAAACCCAATTTTTCTCGCTCAAAAGTGTCATATGCGTTCCAAGGTCTGTTGGCCAAGTATGACTTCTTTCATGTTCCTGATAAAAATCAACACCCATGATCATTTTTCCACCGGGCTTCAACCAATTCAATTTCATATGATTGATCAATTCACTTGGGTTTTTAAAATAATACAAGACTTCCATGCTATGTATAAAATCAACTTTTTCTTCTGGAGCCCATTCCAAAAGATCAGAGTAAAAATAATTTCCAACTGCATCATTGGCATTGGCTTTCCGAATCATATCTTCGGCACCATCCACTCCGATTGCTTTTTCGCATAATGGATGGTCTTTCATTTTTCTTACCACCCAGCCATTACCGCAGCCAGCATCAATAAAGGAAAATGGGTCTTCTTGTCCCCGTATTAAATAGGAAAGCATTTCCTTCACGGCTGCCTCATGGTTTTTCTCCATCCCTTTATCTTTGCCACTGAGAGCCCATTCATTGAATATATCCGTCGCGTTTCTCATTTTGGATCTTTTAATCTCTATTTATTTGTTCAAATGTAAACATTTATGAGAGCCATATTTTATGGGCAAAAATATGGTGGAAATGGAATTATTTAAAAAAATTACTTTTTAGCGATAATAATTCAGCACACCAGAAGCGGCCAAACCAATGGCAATAAAATAAAGGACTCCCGCTAATTCATCCGGAATGTTGAAATAAGAATAAATTAGCAATACAACCGAGGCGGCAATTCCCATCCAAAGAAACATCAACCCAAATTTTTTAACCAGTGTAACCATTATAAATGTGTATACCATATCAATAAATAATGAAATAATAAATAACCGAGGCTAGCAACAACAAATAGACGAATTGCGATTTTTTTCATTATGTAAAATTAAAATAATTGATTATAGTGGTAAAGTATAAGTTTCAGGTCTGCCCGTATTTCTGATAATTTCTCATCATTTCAATACATTATCCATGATTGAAAAGAAAAAGTCCCCATCGCACCCACAATGCTACAAGGATAAAAAAAGCAATTCCAAATATACGGAGCCGGTGCGGAACAAAATTGGTGGTCTCCCTGATTAAACTGTGGATGAACCTGGCAATAACATAACTCCAGGCCAAATAAATATCTACTGTTTCAAAACTGGTCAAGGCGAAGCCAATCAAAATAAAATAGAATAGGATAGGCTGCTGGTAGAGGTTTTTGTAATGTTCCCGGGACTGGCTCAAATAATCCGGGGCATCACCGCTATAGGTTTTAAAATAGCGATATTCTACATCTCGGTTTTTTGCGGCCTTTTTCTGCGTTAAATAATGTTGGAAATTTATTAAAAATGTCCAGCCAACAAGAACAAATCCCGGTAGAAAAATTTGTGAATTCAATTCATCCATATATTATAATTGGAAATTAAATCTCTAAGCTGTTAAGATATTTAGTTCGCCACAGCATCTGACGCACCTAAAAGATCAAAGATCGAATGGGAATTATCCGCATCCAAATGACCTGCCCACCACTGAAATTCTGTTAAATCATTCTCAATTAAAATTGACTCCATTAACGCATTCACGTCTTCAATGGTTATTAAACCATCACTATTCATATCTCCTTTGGGACTGATCCTTTGATATTCAAGGATAACTGTATATCCTGCCAAGAGACATGTCACTGCCACATCTGAATGCCCGCCTAATGCTTCCGGAAAAAGCTCCAGATTAACATCAGGGGCCCCATTGTTTACCATGAATAATTCTTTCTATGTTTTCAAGCATAACCAAGTGAATTTAACACTTGGTCCGAAAAATGCATAATCACCAAAAAAAATTACATCATCCTGGGTCATCGTGGATTGATGGGTATAATCAATCAATTGGCCAGGTTCGGATTTCAATGAACCAAATTGGAAAAAGAGTAAAAATGTAAAAATGTAAAAATTATTCATCTACCTTCATGATTGTTTCAATTAATTCGGGATCGTCAGGTAATAACCCTGCGTTAACCAATCTTGGTGTTAATTTTCGCAATCGTGGTTCTCGCTTAAAAACATCCTTGAATATTGGCAATGCTTTCTCTAATTGTCCCTTACCGGCTAATGTGATAGCAGACCAGTATGGCAACTCTGGATTTTCAGGATAATATTTAGCTGCCATTTCATACTCTGACAAGGCTTTATCAATTTCACTAAACTCCAGGTAATAGTCCCCTTTGTTTGCATGCTGATAGGCTCGATGAACACGGATCAGTCGCTTTAGTTCTTTCAGTGGTTCCGCATGATCATCAACTCGAATATCCATGACCACATCTTTCCACGGGACACCTGTTGGCTCGCCGGTGACAATCAACATGGCCGCAGATTGTTTTCCTCGGATATCTCCACCTTCTCCTTCTGCTGCGTATAAAGCAGCCATCATTTTATCAGCTAAATCACCTTCGGTGTTTTCAAAAGCTTTTGCCATAGCTGGCCAAACTGTTTCATTTTCCATGAGGTTAGCTTGGACTGAATAATTTTTCCCAATCTGATGACCTGCAGCATAAATGCATTTTTCTCCAGTATGGGTAGCAACATTTCCCTTCATATCAATCATTGCCACCTGTCGGACTGCTTCACCTTTATCTTCCATCACTAATTTATTCAGTGCAGATTCAGCGGACATTCCCCCTTCCATTAGTTTCAACCCATCGGGACCATAGTCCACCTTTACAAAAGATTGAGTTGCCACAGCGCCCACTCCAGCTTTTGCCCATGGAACAAGGGATCCTACGGAAAACCAATGGCTTTGGACAGCTACACCCAATTCACCAGTTTTTTCGTCTAATGCCACAATGGAATATGTGTGGACCGGAATTGATTCTGAAATAGGTTGGGAAAACAAAACACCCAGAAAAATTCCGGGTGTTAGGAGAAAATTTTGAAAATTTTTGGCGGTTGATAACATGAAAATCAGATTCCTTTCTTCTCCGCGCAACAAGGTTTGGTGCAATCTGGACCACATGCTTTGGCTTTTGGTGCACAACAAGGTTTGGTACAATCAGCGCCACAAGCTTTGGATTTTTGTGCACAACAAGGTTTGGTACAATCAGAGCCACAAGCTTTGACTTTTTTTGCACAACATGGTTTGGTACAATCAGAGCCACAAGCTTTGACTTTTTTTACACAATCTGGTTTGGTGCTATCAGAACCACAGGCTTTGACTTTTTTTGCACAATCTGGTTTGGTGCAATCAGAACCACAGGCTTTGACTTTTTTTACACAATCTGGTTTGGTGCAATCAGAACCACAAGCTTTGGCTTTTTTTGCGCAATCTGGTTTGGTGCAATCAGAACCACAGGCTTTGGCTTTTTTTGCGCAATCTGGTTTGGTACAATCAGAGCCACATGCAGAATTATATTGACAATTGGCGGTACTAGAAAGTGGATCTGGTGTATAATTCAAGGCAGTCACAATTATAATAACTGCAAAAGATAGAAGAATTCCTATTGTTAGACGATTCATTATGTTTTCCTTTTGATTAAATATTGGCGTCAAATGTAAGAAGGGAATACCCTCCAATCAACGATGATAAGAAATCATTTCAAGTATATAGATTTGTTATATTCTGAATTTTTTACACCGCTATTGAAAGAATTTACCAGTAGAGTATTGAGCCGATTGATCCTGTATTTCCAAGGGTAAAGTATAAAGATTGAAGGCTAGTGAAATTCTGGGATGACAACTTTTATTTTCTGATACTGAGTGCTCTAATTTTGAATCAAAGAGAATCATTTTCCCGGTTTCAGATTTCAAGGACCATTCATTCCATCTTTCTTTCACTTTTGACCGAAAATGGATATCACCGGAATTATCATGAATATCCAAGTAATAAACACCCGAGATTATAGCTTTCTTTTTATGATCGTGCCACCCAGTGGATTCCCCAGATTTTGCAACATTAAACCAGAATTCATCAAAAGAAATACCCAAGCCCTGATGAGGGACTATAACCGATTTATTTGTAATTTTTTTCGCAAAAACAGATGCAGCCAAAAAAACATGTTTAACAGCAGGAACATGGTATGGATCAAGATACAGATTCTCCCATCTGTTATTGATTAGATGGGATTGTTGCAACTGAGATGAATATTTTTTCAAATCTTTTAAAATTTCAAGACGATATTTGTCTGAAATTTCAGGAAAAAATGTATGAATATGTTGTGAATGTGTTGCCATATGTTTTTTCGGGACTCAATTTAGGCAGATGTTAAATTATGTGTCATATTTTTTTTCAAAAAGGATAAATACTTGAAAGGACTTTTCCCGATATTTGCAGGGCTATTGTTGTGGTTCATCGGCGGCCCCGATGGATTAGATACCCAAGCATACCAATTATTCATTGTTTTTCTTACAGTTATTGCATCATTGATGGTTCGGGCAATTCCCATGGCAGTGAGTGTATTAACAGGACTGACATTTGTTGTCACGGTGGGAATTCTCCCTTTGAAAAGCGCATTAATGGGATACAGCGATACAACAACTTGGTTGGTTGTTGTCGCATTCATGATCGCTGGTGCTGTGATCGAGACCGGGCTGGGACGACGAATTGCATTACTCTGTATTTTAATTCTGGGGCGATCAATCACAGGGTTAGGCTATGCAATATGTTTGGCAGAATTTATCCTTGGTCCAGTGGTCCCATCTAATACAGCCCGTGGGGGGGGAATCTTAGCACCCATCGTTGATTCCATATCCCGCACATTGGGATCATCACCAAAACATAAACCGGAAAAAGCAGGACAGTATCTTCACCTTGTGGGCGCTCATGCCAACCTCATTACTGCAGCAATGTTTCTTACAGGGATGGCCGCCAATCCATTGATTTCTAAAGCAGCATTTGATATTTTTGAGATTGAATTTGATTGGTTCACATGGGCTAAGGGCGGCATCGTTCCAGGGTTGATCGGCTTGACAGGACTTCCATTATTGATTAATTATATCTCAACACCCACAATCGATTCAATCCAACCAATCCGTGAAAAAATTCAAGAAGATATTCAATCTCTCGGACCATGGACTCGCCAGGAGATTATTACAGCTTGCACTCTTGGAGTGATGCTGATTCTTTGGTCGACCAAACCTTTTCATGGTTGGGGTACAACCACAGTTGCTTTCTTGGGTTTAGTAATCATTTTACTTACTCGTACTTTGACATGGGATCAATTGGTGAAAAATCATAAAGCGTGGGATGCGCTCATTTGGCTCGGTGGGTTATTAACACTGGCAACAGGATTGAAAGATTTAGGGTTTATAGGTTGGTTTGGGAATTTGATCGGAAACGGATTAACTGGTATTTCCCCCATAATGCTTCTTATTGCCCTGGCGCTAATTTATTTTTATTCCATGTATTTTTTTTCCATGCTCACTGCTCATATTGTAGCTTTGGTTGGAACAATTTTTCTTGTGGCATCTGGTGTAGGTTTGAATCCATTTCTCGTAGTGGGTGTAATGGCTTATTTTTCCAACTTATGCGGTTGTTTAACCAATTATTCCACAGGACCCGTTATTATTTATTTCGGGAATGGTTATGTCCAACCACTGGCCTGGTTTAGAATTGGGTTTATTGTTTCAATTTATCACCTGGTGGTTTGGCTCGGGATTGGCTCTATCTGGTGGAAAATGATTGGCTGGTGGTAACAAACCATTCAAATAATAAAAAAGCCCTTCTGCAATATGCAGGAGGGCTTTTTTATTTAATATGGTAAGTATACTATTTCAAAAGCACCATTTTCTGAGTGTGTCGTTTCGTTCCAGAAATAAGTTCTGAGAAATAAATACCACTGGCAAATCCACGGGCATCCCATTGCACTTCGTAGCTCCCAGGTTGGAGCTGCCCACTAATAAGTGTTGCAACATTCCGTCCTGAAACATCATAAATACGCAATGTTGATTCATGTGAAGTGCTCCCAACATCAAATCGAATTGTTGTCACCGGATTGAACGGATTAGGATAGGCCGCATAGAGTTTGAACTCTTCAGGTAGTCCTTCATTTGTTGGTTCAATAGACGTCAATACAGTTGATGTGAAAACGGTTTCTTGATTGATACGAAAGCTTTCAACGTCCACCAATTCATCAAACCCCGGGAGGCCCATATCGCTAAAACATTCTTCATAAGATTCATATCCATCATCTTCACATGGATTAAACGAAGCACTTGCAAAAAGTGTATCTTCAATAATCATGTACCCTAATGCCATTGTATCTGCTCCATCTTCATAATAATAATCATCATCTTCAAAATACAAGAATAAAGAGTCTGTTGTTGCAGACCAATCAAAATAAGATGTGTCAGAATATTCTTCACCATAATAATCATCATACCCAACTTCAATATCCATTCCGGTTGAATCTTCAGATAATGACACATAAAATTCCATATCATCATCTCCTTCACCATCTTCATTGAATAAATCAATATGGGTTTCTACGCCTGCCTCGAAATCAATCCAACCAGGACCAATGGTCCCGGTAACTGTAAGAACGGCTGTTCCTGTAGAATCATATAAACTCAAATTGGTAAATGTGATAGACGTTTCATCTATGGATGTTGCGGCAGCTGCTTCTTCAGAATCCGCCATCAACTCAATTACGCCTGTCTCATCAAACATTATCCCCATGACCATATTTTCATCATCGCTTGATGATCCGAAACCTATGACAGTTGGATTTTCAATATTAAGACTATCTAAATCCATTCCAATTGATACCATTAAGAATTCCATTAAATCCATATTCATGATCAATAGGTCTGGTCCATCGTCTTCTTCTTCATGCCCATCTGCAGGATAACGCCAGTAGGAAAAACCGCCGCCGTTGTTACCGTTAGTCCAGCTGGCCATCACTATATCGTAGTACTTATCTTCTTCTAAACACCACAGGGATACAGTATCATCTATAAAAGACGGGGGATTATTGTTCATTGCCGCATGCCATGAAGTATATACATTTGTGTCCAGCATCGTTGCTTCTTCAGTAGACATAGGCGCCCAGAGTGTACCTGCAGGTCCGTATTCTCCAAGCTCATTGTAGGATGATTCTGAGTAGGGATTGAAAAGTCCTTGGTTATCAGCCCGTGTAATAGCAACAGACTCTGTGATTTGATCCCAGTTCGCTGGATCGCTAACATCGGCATAGTCTTCTTTCTCGAAAAAGATTGGTTCATCGTCACCACCACCACCAGCCCATTCATTTTCCATTCCCATTACAAAATTGGCATAAGTTTGATCTAAATCAGTGTCGTCAAGAAAACATCCAACACTTCCGCCCTCTACTAACACGTATTCGGAAACAAATGAGTAAACAGCCATTTTATATGGATCTTCGGGCCAATTGATTTCGCAGTTCCCTGGATCATCTCCTCCAAGCCCGCCGGACACATAATCACCATCTACCACAAGGCTGAATTCAGATTCAAGGTCAAAAGCATTTTCACCCCAATCACTTGAATTATCATTAACATAATCCTTGGCAAAAGTTAAAGCATCATAATTTCGAGATGTATCTTCTCTCGGATCATCATCATCACTCCAATAAAAGTCGTAAGCATCCATCCAAAAAATTTCATATGATAATTCATAAACAGACCCATCATAAGCAACAGTCATATTAATATCATCCCATTCACAGGAGACAGCATAGATTTCGCCACCATCGTAAGTATCATTTTCATTTTCATCAATGAACTGAAAATAATATATAAATGCATAATTATTTGCCCAATTTTCAAATTCGGATTGAACGGCTATATCAAAAGATGTAACTGCATCCATCTCTTCAAGATTTCCCGTACATCCATCACAACCAGTGCCCATACTTTCTAATACGCTGCCATAATCTGCATAAAGATCAGCAACTGAATTATATTGAAATTCAACTCCTCCTCCGTCACCGCCGCCATCATTTTCACAAATATCATCAAGTGGCCAATCTTCCTCACAGCATTCACAATATATATCCTCTGGTTCAAATCCGTAATCATTATAAGCGTTGTACTGTTCTTCACAAGAAATATCACAGTCCCCACCATCACCACCTTCCATAATTGATGAATCAAGAATGTATGTCAATTCTGCTACATAATCACTTGCGGTGGCGGTAATACTGCCCTCTGCTTCTGTCATTGCCATCAGTGTCATATAGTCAGGAATACTTTGGTCCGACCCAACCGTAATAAAAAATTCCATATTCTGTTCTTCCATCATCCAGTCACCAACCAAGTCTTCCATATCGCGGGAAGCGGTTCTTCCATGTTGGGGTGTCTGCTGTGTTTTTAATTTATAAAGATCTTCAGGGCCAGATATCTGATATTTATCCTGAAGTGATTTCATTAGATCATCCATCTGTTTCTGAATATTTCCTGATGCTAAACAAATAGATAGAGTGAATAAAGTGATTATTATTTTTTTCATGATAATTTCCCTTAATTATTGTTAATAGAACTTAAAAAACTAAAAACATATTTTATAATTATATATTAAGTAAAGTGATTCATATCACCTTTATTCATCTCCACTTGTTCGATTAAAAAAACTATACAATAAGTCAGTTTTTGATCAAACAACAAAACAATAATTAAAGAAGAATTTTAGATTTAGAGACCCCAAATGTCTGGTATACATTAGCTAGGCAAAACGTGAGGACAATTAATTTCTGGGTTATAACCTGGAATACAAGTGCAGGCTGGCTCGATCTTGGCGGGGGAGCCCATTCAAGTACACCAACATATAAGGCGATCAAAATAAAAAATATGCCATAACCCAAAGCATATTTTTTTTCGAAAACGTTAGATCGAGAAATTACAATTGTATAACACAAGGCAGTTATCATAAAGCATTGAAAAATGCCATTCGCAAAAAATACATGCATATCCAAAACTAGGTCTGCTGGTGTTAATGCTGTCCCTATCAACCCAATGCTTCCTCCGAAAGCAAAAAGTGTTCCCAAAATGGAAAGTTTAAAATTTAATGAGTCCTCCTTATAAAATTGCGGCAAGGTCATGTAATAAAATATGAAGGTTATACCTACAAAAATTAAGCTAATCATAAAAAGGGACATGGATAAATAATTTGGTTCACCGTTGTATGCTGTATAGATGCCAAGATCTGAGAAAAAATTATTGCTAAATGAATATCCAACCGTTGCTTCATCATGAATTGTCCCACCTGGATAAACCATCATACCAATAATTTGTAGAATGACAAAAATTGCCACCATTATTCG
>ENA-OREN01005086-OREN01005086.1-marine-metagenome-genome-assembly--contig:-NODE-5086-length-11089-cov-5.236015_pt1 | contig 11089 bp, 15 predicted proteins | sample MGYA00248624_ERZ508555 | MGnify/ENA primary metagenome ERZ508555 (study PRJEB26222, sample SAMN06267773) | marine metagenome | isolation source: Saanich Inlet, British Columbia, Canada | place...
TTAATTACTTATGTACGCTTAACTAACATTAAGTTCATTGTATTTGTCATAATCAAAACAGTCAAACTGTCTTTCTAACATACCGTCGTGGTAACCAAAATACGCTGATGCAGGCATTGGATTTAACGCAGCTCTAATTTGTAAGTTCAACAAATAACTAGGAGAGTTATCTGTACCAAATAATGCTTCCATTTCCTCTTCTAATTCTTCTTCTTTTTCAGTTAGTTCATTATCTGTTTTTGTCCACTCTTCTTGCTCTTTCTGCATCTCAAGCAATCCTGGCTCAACTACTGCTAATGAATACATCTGATTCATTATGTCTATAGATGCTGTAAATAGTGTAACTTGATTAGGAAACTGGTTTAGCCCTGCTGTGCCACTTTTACTACTATAGATTGTAATAGCTACAGCTGCTACAGCTAACAGCACTAAAGCTTCGTCTTCTCCAAAGTTACTTACTATAATGGGTACAAGTATATGTTCTATAAAAGCATTCACTGCTAAAGATGTGGCGTACGCAACAATCATATTTTCAGCTAATACAGCAAGTGAACTTGCTGATCCCATTGAATAGATAGAAAATATAATTGCTCCTATTCTAACAACCTCTAACGTAGCAGCTCTAGCTTTTTGTTCCCATGTTTTTTCTATCCTCTCATAATGAGCTAAATGCATTGACAGATTAGCACTAGCTATAAGCAATTTATGCTGTTCTAATGGGTCTAATTGGTTTAATACACCCAGCAGTATTGGAGCAGATACACAAGCATTTGAAGCATCTAATTTATGACTTATGTACCTAAATTCATTATTAGCACTATCATTACTGTAATCAGTTATTCTTTCTATAGCAGATATATTAAATACTTTATAATAAATAACACTAGTAGCATTTGATCTACCATATGTAATACTAGCGTTAGCGTATACACTAGAAGGTACAGTAGCAACCATTATTTCTGTAGTACTTTTTTTTATGTATAAATTACCTACTCGTAATACTTGATCCGCAGCACTTATGTATACATCATATGCAGCTGCATATGGAACATATACATGATAGTTATTATTATTGTTAGCGTAAAAGCTTGGTTCAAATACTAGTCTCGCTCCCACTCCTCCTTCATGTATTGCGTATTGGTAATTAGCGTTAACGGCAGCTTGAGTCCATGCACGGTGCGCTGGGACAGCAGGTTCTTCATGGCTAAATGCTGTTAAAGTAATACCAGATCCAGTTAAATCAATTTCATCTACAAATACAGAATTTACCCCATTAACAACAACTTGATCTTTTTGCTCTATCTCTAACCAATTAGCTTGTACTTCTGTAGTACCGCTGTTAGCTAAGTAAGTGCTAACATCAGATACAATTTTAGCTGAATGATCCCCTGTAGGTAAAGTTTTGTCAGCGTCATAGTAATAGTACCCGTCTGAAGAAAGTAACTCTTTATTGTACTGATAAGTAGTATGTGAGTTGTTGTTAACTATTGTTTTTATAATATGAGAAAGTCCCATACTATAATTATGCCCATCTCCATGTACAGCATAAGTAAACATAGTTATTACTTGGTTACCATTTGAATCAGTAGTGTACGTTAATGTTCTAGGAACAGAAGGAGATATATTCCATATACTTTGAGCTAATAAATATAAATACTTATTACTTATCCTATTACCGCTTGTGTTGCTTAACCCACTTACCCATTTAACTCTAAAATTAATAAATACAGAATCAATTACATTACTATGAGCACCGTAAGGTAAATCATCTAATAAATTTTCAGGGGCTGGTGCTCCTAAATATTTCAAATAGTCTTTAGTAGCTGCTTGTACTTTAGGAAAAGTAGTAGAGTTTAATGTAACAGGAGTGTTATAACTATCATCACTGCCTAATACACTATGCCAGGGAAAGCCATTCCCATTACTACTTTGCTGAGAAGAAACTGTACCTGCATATAAATTTTTGTTATTTATTCTAAGTGAAACTGAAGGAATTACTTTATCATTGTTAGTAGCTAAGTTAGTATAATTGCATACTATAGTAGGAGATAAAGGAGCGTATGTAGAATTGCCATGGACACTGTCAGTTCCTGCTACTATAGCTAAAGCTTTTTCTAAATGAAAATCATGTGATGAGTATGCTTTTTTATAAAAATCAATTATTTCATCAGTAAAAGATGTTCCTCTAATTAAACTGTTTAAAACTATTTTATCAGGGTTATGTAAAGCGTCTATATAAGCATCATCAGTATAAAAATAACTATTTTGTGTAGAAAATTCTTCAATTACTCTATCATGCGCTGCTGTACCAGCTAAAGCATTAAGAAAATCATTTAATATAGTAGCGCCTGCAGCAACTACAGCTTCAGCAAAACTCTGAAAAAATGAAAGTATTTGCCCAGTAGTTCCTCCTATACCGCCCATAGCTCTATTAGCCTATAGGTTTCATATCGTCTATTACACCTTTTATACTACCACTACCAGTCCCTCCTTGTAACATAGGAGTAGCTGTATCGTCTTCTTTACTCACAGATACATTTATAGCATAAGCATCTAGTAAAGACTTTAAATACTTAGCTTTTGCATTCCATTTAAATCCTTTAGCTTGCTCTGTAAATAGAGTTATTTGCTTACCCGCTATACTGCTTGTGGAAGGTAAAGTATTACTAGTTTGGCCAGTTTGCGCGTATTCAGTGATTTTCTTCTGATCTAACAGAGCTTTTTCAGCATTAGCTTTTTCCATACTAAGTGTAAAATTAACTGCTTGCGCTAATGTACTCTGCAAAGCTCCTAAATACACCGTAGCATAATCAGTACCCGTAATTCTACCTGCAGCAAATTGAGCTTCTAAGTGCAAAGTGACAACTTTCATTAAGTTGTCAAAATTACCAGTTCCATTTGTTGCAGTAGTAGCGTCGGATAAAGTAGTATAAGCTATAGTCATAATAATTTATTTATTTATTAATTAAGCATCACCCCTAGCAGATTGACTTGCTGCTAATTTATCTATTTCTTTTTGAGTCAAATCAGGTAAAACCTGTACATTAAACTTCTTAGCTTGATACGGTTGTAAAACAGTATCGCCATTGGGGGCTTTAACAGATTTAAATTTTTGCATGTCTGCATTAGCAATCTGATTAACAATAACATTAGGTACATGCCATCCTTCTTCATTATTAAATGGTACATACTTTTTAATAGCTTTTCCGTTATTTACTCCACTAATTAAAACTGTGAACACTAGTCCTGCGTGACCAGACAGTTCAGGATCATTTGGTGTAACTATAATTCTTTTTAAATGCAAACATTTTTCTTCTAACGTCATTTCAGGCTTCTTTTTAGCCTTAGCAGCCTTTATAGGCAAAGGTTTCACTTCTACAGGTACTTCAGCATCATTTTTGTCTACATCGTCTTGTAGCGCCTTTCTAAGCTTAATTGCATTAGTTTTATGATGCATCTTGATGTTTCGACCAGTTAATTCTGCTTTAACATCCTCAATATCCATATTTTCAATATCCATAATTTTTTATTTTATAGTTTGTATAATTCTCCTATTACTCAAAGCTTAATTGCAATGAGTAACAGGAAAACGTTTACTTAATGATTAATCCGCTTTAGTCCAAATAACACCTAAGCGTTCTGGGCGCATAGCGAGAAAACCATAGTACCATTTGATACTATAGAATCCTTTCTCACCATAAGGATTAGCTAAATCTGAAATTTCACTTCCAGGTTTTTTATGGTTAATAGAGAATTTAACACTTTTACCATCAGTTTGGAAACCAACAGTAGTAAATGCTCCATCTCCAACAACAAGCATAGGATAAATATCTATGTTACTTGCTCCTTTTCCTTCACCATATTGCATTTCAGGAACTACGACAATACGGAATTGGTCAATAGTGCCAATTTCACCATTTAACACATTACCTGCATCAGCATATTTCTCTACACTAACAAAAGCAGGATTACTGTGCAAATCTACCATAGCCCGTATAGCAGGGATCATTTCAGAACCAATATACATAATACGTCCACCATTAATGGTTTTAGTATCAGTCATACGGGAACCTGAAATAATTTTAGTTGATTTAGGAGTCTTCTGGTCATCTAAAGCAATAGATAAACGCATAAGATCTTTATACACAACTAAACCATTTACAGAAGCTTTAGTACCTACGGCACCAGTAGAAATTGTTTCGGTGTCAGCAGCGTCAGTAGTGACAAACATAGTAGTACCAGTTCCTGATGCTGTATTAAGCAAATCATTTTGTAGCTCTGCTTCTGTTAGCTCATTAGCACCTACTACTGATTCCTCAGTAATGTGAGCTAAAAGATCAGCATCACTATCAAAATCCATAGATTCTTGTGTATACTCAACAAAGAATCCACGTTTCTTTAGGTCAGCTTCTACTTGCAAACGAGTAAAACCAACTCTATTTACACGTCCACCTGACTCGGAAAGAGCAGGAATTTTAGCAGCAATAGATCCTATATCTTTATTACTACCGTATATATGACCTCCAGTTTCCTGAATACTACCATAGTTTCCCGCAGCAGTTTGTGCATTAGCTTCAGTAGCAAAGAACCCTGCAGTAGTTGCTGTAGCTGCAGTCCACCCTGTGCCAGCTACAATTTCAACACCAGAAGAATTGAATGCCTGCCACTTAGATGCAGTAATAATTAACCCTGCTGCGTCTAAACCTTGGTCATTTACGTTACGATCATCAAGCAAAGGAACGTATACATCCTGCTTAATTTTCTTACCCATATTTTTAGGCATTGCTTTGACATTAGCCAAAGGCGAAAAATACTGTTTATCTCTAACAGCGATAATCGCTTTTTTCTCGTAAAAATCAGTACGAGCCTGTGCCCCAATACTTGAAGCAGTTGTTCCTGGATTATTATATTGTTGAGCGGCCATAATGACCTCCTTTTAATTTAGTTTAAAATTAAGCATACTTAGCCGTAAATTCATCATCAGATAATGTTAGATAACTAACATCCTGTTTAGAATTATTGCTAGTATTTGTTTGTTTAGTAGGAGCTGCTGCTTTCCGGTTTTGCTTACGCTTAGCCGAATCACCATCCCCTATACTCGTTACGTTAGATTGCACAGGTACTTGCTGATTTCCATCAATAAGCTCTCCAGTGTTAGCTAACATATCTATAATTTGTTTATATGCATCAACATCAGATACTCCAGATAATTTACCTAGAGCCTTATCTTGTTGCATAATAGCATTCACTTTATCATAAACACCGTTTAGCATATGATCATTAATCACCTTAATTACATTAGGGTTTTCTGATACAAACGTTTTACTCTTGTCATCCCATTCTGACGTTAATAAGTCAATGGTTTTATCAAAAGTATCTGTGTGCTTTATGCTATCTAGTACCTGATCTAGTTCATACTCACTATCTGTTACAGTATAATTATTAGGTTGGTAAGTGCTGGCATTTTCTATATCAATGTCATCAGGGTCTACACCACTATCCTTAACTAATTTAGCAATAGCTTTGCTGTCATTTTTAGATAGATCAATTAAATTATTTAATCTACGTTCATCCAGAAGATTATTATTCTCCAACATCTTAATTAACTTAAGATTAGGTTTTAGTTTAGCCATTTGCTTCTGAGCACCTGCGCCCATCTGCATTAACCTAACTATATCTTCAGGTGATTTGACCTGCATAGTTGCACCATTAGCTTTGAATGGAGCTGTTACCTGGTTGTACGCATCCTCGTAATTAAAAGTATCAGTCTCTTGAGGTGTATCCTCAGGTGTGTCTGTATTCTTTTCATTACTATCTGCATCAACAGATTCTGAGTTAGTATCTTCAGCGAAAGGTTGAGCATCTGCTTGAGTATCCTCAGGCAAAGTGTCCAGTTCTTCCTCTGGAGTGTCTTCTTCAACAATCTCTTGGGTGTCGCCAGTAGCATTATCACTTTCATCACTAATAGTATCATTAGCAATGTCTCCTTCAGTCGTAACTGTGTCAGCCGATTCTTGTGAATCTTCTGTTGCCGAGAGTTCTTCACTATTCTTTTTTAAGAACTCATCATCTGAAAGGCCTAATACATTATCCATAATTAATTAACCTCCTCTGCGAGAATTTCTTCTCTGGTTTGTTCAAATTCTTTTAAACTAACTTCCATTTCATTACCTCGACGAATAATCATATCAAAATAATTAGATAGACTACCTATCCCAGCAATCATATTATCAATGGAACGTTGCTGTGTTTCATCTAAATTAGCATTACTTTTAGCCATAACTAACCTGGCTGCTTCTTCTTTGAAATAATCATTCATAATTATTTCTTTAAAATGTTTATTCTCAGATAACTTATAAAAATTATCTCTCAATAAAATCAATTTTTCTGCTGTAGTTATCTGTATGTCTACATGTTCTAAATCATTCATTGTGGTATACTATTTATTGGTTGTGCCATATTTTGAAAGGCTAATTTGTCAAGATCGGATAATCTACTATGATCTTTAGATTCCATATTTTGATTATGTTTTAACGAAGCTATTTGATTCTCATGTTCCCTTCCTACACCAGATTCTTGTTCTAAAAAGTCTAAATCTTTTAAGTCGGACTGACTATCTAATCCTCTAGCTTTAGCTATTTCAGTTTGAGTTTTAGCTGTTTTGTACTGAACATCTATAGCATTTTCTTGTCCTTTAGCAGTTTCATTAGCTATTTGCGCTTGTAGTAACTGCAGTTCTAGTTGTGCTTTCTGTTGAGCTAGCGGATCGGGTTGAGATTGATATTCTGCAATTTGTTTAGCTAGCTCAGGCATTTTCCTTAACCGGGCAATATCACTTAAAACCATCTTAGACATATCTAATGGTAAAGAATTACCCATTGTTTGCAACATAAATGCTAATTCTTGTGCTTTTTCATTATCAGCTTCTGCAGTAGATATATTTAATTTAATATCGTATTTACCACCTAAATCATCTCTGTTAATAGCGACTAATTCATTGTTAGTTATTCTTATAATTTCTTCATCCTCGAGAAATTCAGCATTCATAGATATAACTTTTCGCCCAATTTGATTTAAACCGTCAGAGAGCCGTCTAAGGATACCTAATTCTCTTTTTGATGTAGCATCAAGAGCAGACCTAATTCCGGTTGCTGTAGACCCCAAAGCTTGCCCTGAAATGCCTTGGGTAAATGCTTTTATGCCTGTAAGTGATTCTGCTTCATTATTCTGCATATTTAACACTTCTAATGCAGATCTAGGAATCTCTGGATAAGTTTCCATGTAAAAAGCAGACTTAGGATCTGTATTGGCATTAAACTTAAAGTCTTCCCCCCTTTCAAATTTCCTGGAATTAGTGATATCTAGGGCATCTTTACGAATACCTTGTTGTCCATTTGCACTTCTGCCAATAACATCTATTATACCTCTAGTTACTGCTCCGATAATCCTTTGGTTATCTTCTAACAAATGAGCATCAGGTTCTCCGTAGATACTTCTTCTTTTAGGTAAATACTGAACTAAAACAAAAGGTAACTCTTTATCCGGATACGGGTTTTCTTCTAACCTTATAATAGTACTCCCTACCCATGAAGCAACAAATGGTACTACTTCTCCTGTATCATGTATATCCCAGTATCCCCAGTATTCTTTTACTACAACTTGTTTCCTTGCTGTATCCTGAAAAACAAAATTGCTATCATCTGTAATAGCATGATCTGGTTCACTAAGAATAGAGTTATCATCAAAGTTAATTGAATCTAAATTCTTATACCTACCATCTTTTTTTAATTCTGAAAGGGAGGATTCGAAACTATACACTACAAACTTTGCTTCCTGTATATCTCCATTACAAGTAGGATCTATAACTATATTATTATAGTTACATACTTCTAGTATGGGTTGATTTTTAGTAGTAACAGTTTGTTCTTCTGTGTGTGAACCCACTTGTACTGGGAGTACAGGAGTCCCCTGTTGCATAGTTACTTCGTGAGCTTGTTGGACTTCTATAGGTATTTCTGCACGATACTGCTCGGGAGACTCCTGCATCATAGTATGTAACTGCTGATGCGTTGCTTCTGCGTCTGCAGTAGGTTGTAATTCAAAATCAGGAACTTCTATATCCTTAGTAGTTTCTTCAAACTCCCAACCTACTTTAACTATAACTGTACCTTCGTCTACAGCAGCTCTAACATACTCATCTATAAATTTAGTTTTATTTATTTTGCAATTAATCTGGTAATTTAATACCTGCCCATTTTGGACAGCTGACTGCTTATCTTCAAAAGTAGCAGGAGCAGTGTTAAATAAATCATCTGTAGATAAGAAAGGTTCAGCTAATGCAGAGTAACGCCACTCAGCTTGTTTCCTAACTAATTTAGGTACTATTTTACTTCTACCTTTTTTAGCGTTAATTACTTGATGCCCTTCCATCACATCTAGCCACCTATCTACAGCAGCAGTATGTAATGTATGCGCAGGTTTAGCTGCTGAGTAATCTTGTTTTAGATCAAGTAAACTAGGTGGATTTTTCCAATCCACTAATTCTGCAGAATCAGACTCAGTAATATTTTTTATTCCAGGAGAAACAATGGCCATTAAACAACTTTAGTTACAATATTTGGATACGCAGCAGGATTATCTACTATAAAATTATTTATCTTATATACTTTTAATCCGTCTATAGTGGAGTGGTACTCCATTTGATTTCTGAATGCATGGGTGTCCACCGCCCCATCGTATATAACGCAATATATACTTTTTTCTCTGGCTATATTAACTACAAAATGCCTCCACACATCTGCAAAATTAAATTTGTCTCTTATTTGCTTACCTATAAATATACCTATTACCAAAGACCCGTCTAAATCTATACTGTGAGCATGTATTAGTGAAGCTTGTCCTTTTTGCAAGTAGTTACACTTACCAGCTACTATTGGCATATGCTGTAACTCGCTAAATCACTAAAACTAAGATTAGTAGTTGCAGTTTCAGCAACCAGGTCTTTAAGTTCTCTTAATGTTACATCTTTTTTAAGTAAAAGTGCATCCACATCTACTAAATCAAAATCAATATTAAACATCTCAGAAAGCCAACCAAATAACATAACTAATTCTAAACTATCGTATTGTGCACTAGGTAGCGTAGCATCTATATCTACAACTGGTTCTGCAATTTTTTCATTAGTAAGAATATGATTAAACACGCACATAAACTCAGCATCTGAATACGTAAAAGTAGAACTACTAGTATCTGCCATATCTAATACGTCCACACAGTAGGTCTTGGCCCTTCTTCAGGAGTTAATGCATCTATATGTATGAACCTTTTGTTGTGTGCACCTTTTTGAGACAACCCAATGCCAGACATACCATGCTTCCTAGCTATATCGTATAGCCTTAATGCATCTGCACCTGAAATAACCAAATCAACAGCTTTCCTTTTAGTGTGTGGTCCATTTTTACCAGTTGATGACACATTACTATTATGAGCTTCACATCTTACTGCACTTGTAACAGATAAAGGTCTTTGCATCTCATCACGAATCCCTTGTAACTGCCTCATAAATTCTTCATCCATATCAGAACTTCCACAACCACATTTGCATTCCATTTCTGCAACACTAAAATTCTTTGTAATCATCATAGCTATTCCTCCAATTATCAACCCATTGAATTGTCGTCTAGTACCAACCCACATGGGGAAAGTTTAACTGCAATTAAGCAGTCTTCTTTTCCAAAGATTTTTTAAGTAACCCTACTAATTTATCATCAACATCAGAATCTGTTTTCTTAGCTAATGTCTCTAATAATAATATGATCACTTTTTCTATAACTTTGCTGTTACCTAACATGCTGAAAGCCATAGATTTAACTACTCCTGCAATTATAAACGGCATTTAATAATCCTTTTTAGGTTTACTTGTTAAGATAGAATTACTACTTTTAGTAAATTCTTCTTTTTCTTCTTCTTCTTCTTCTTAGGTGGTCTTCCTACTTGATTACCATATGTTCCTTCACCTTGTGGCATACTATCTCCTTTTCTTATATTGTTCGTGTAAATTTCTTAAACGGTCTAAATGATCTTTTTCATTCGGAGTCATTCTCTAGCCTTTAATACTTCTAAGTCTTCACTATTTGCACTAACTTGATACTTTATAACTTTAACATCACCAGATAACTCTGAGACTGTTATCATCAACCATGCAATTGCTCCAATGAACACACTACCAAATACCAACAGAATATTATTAACCGACATGTTATGGACTGACATATTCTTCTCCATTAGTATTTTTTAAGGTCATCTCTGCGATTTCTACCTGAATCAATACGCAGATCAGTAACCATCTCACGTAAATCATTTAAATCTTCATCTAAATTATTTAACTTCTCTTCTATGTTATCCTTCTTAGAGTCAATCAATATCATCTCGTTCTTAAGATCGATAATACTACTAAATAAGAATGTAACTGATCCAATTACCAACGTTAATAGTAAAGGGGTAAGTATCTTTACTAAACTATGCTCAGCTATAGCTTCAAGATTGTTTTTAGTTGTTGGCATTAGTTTTCTTCATCATGTTCTGGATCTCTTTTATCTTTGAACCAATAATCTGTAGATTTAGCGAGGACAGCCACGTAAGCCCCAAGAAGTATATTAACAAGGTCTCTCGATGAGTCTTTAACCTCTGCAAAAAACAACAAGTATAGTATCGCCAAGAACGTAATACCGTTTGCTGAACTGATGATAAATCTAGCCCAAAAGTTAAGTAACTTCCTGTTCTCAACTGCATTACCTGCTCCACCAAATAGTGATCTGTGTTCTTTCATGATTCATCTATTCCTCAGCTTCAATATTATAGACAATCAGCCCAACGTCCATGTCAGACTGACTGAGTTTGAGACTCCGCTACGCAGTGGTCTCATAGATCGGCAGTGCTACCACCGATGTTGAATCTGCTTCTACCACTCTTTTATGATCTGTTGAACCATTAAGCGTATCTTAAAAGTTCATATTTTAGTGATTGCCAACTGTACGATATTATCGGACACTTATGTCCGTTATGAGGGTTTCGGATACTTGGCTTTAAC
>ENA-OREN01005089-OREN01005089.1-marine-metagenome-genome-assembly--contig:-NODE-5089-length-11087-cov-2.810173_pt1 | contig 11087 bp, 9 predicted proteins | sample MGYA00248624_ERZ508555 | MGnify/ENA primary metagenome ERZ508555 (study PRJEB26222, sample SAMN06267773) | marine metagenome | isolation source: Saanich Inlet, British Columbia, Canada | place...
GCATTAAAATTGAATACTAATGCTTGGTTTTTGGATGAAACAATGTGTCATGCAATTCTAGAAGCCGGGGTCAGCACAGTGGTTTTCTCAGCCGATGCAGCTTCTGAACCAACATACAGCCAATTACGGGTGAATGGTTCGCTTGAAAAAGTTTTTGACAATATCAAATTGTTTCGGGAAATTCGTGAAAAACACTTCCCCGAGTTAAAGATGATCACCAGGGTTTCAGGGGTAAAGGTTCCGGGAACAGACAAGTTAGAGGATATGGAAAAATTCTGGGGAGACCTGGTAGATCAGGTTGCATTCGTAAAATACAATCCCTGGGAAAACTCTTACGACCGACCTGTAAACGATACAAAGGAGCCTTGCTCTGATCTTTGGCGGCGTATGTTTGTATGGTGGGATGGGAAAATCAACCCATGTGATGTCGATTTCAAGTCTCATCTGAGCACAGGCAATGCTTTGTCCGAAGACCTGAGTGATTTATGGCAGTCCTCCAGTTACATGGCGCTGAGAGAAAAGCATAAGGAAAAACTAAGATCACAATGCGAACCTTGTAATCGGTGTACATTTGTTTAAAGCATTCTTCTCACCATATGAACCCGATGCTTCATGTTTAAAAGTATAAAAGACAAAAAAGTTTTAATAACTGGAGCCAGCGGAGGTATTGGTTCCTGCATGGCACTCTTATTTGCAGAATATGGGGCAAACGTAGGAATCCATTATAATGTTGGAGAAAATGAGTCAACAATACTGGTAGACAAAATAAAAAAAATGGGTGTTGATGGGGCTGCGTTTCAAGCGGATTTAACAAAAGAATCCAGTAAATCCATTATTCCATCTTTTATAGATCATTTTGGCGGGTTGGATGTCCTTATCAATAACGCGGGAGCTGTGATCGGCCCAAAAGACATTCTGGATATGGATGAAGATTCTTGGGATAAAACATTTTGGCTAAACACACGAGCGCCCTTTTTTCTTGCTCAAAACGCGTTCAAGCACATGAAAGAAAACGGTGGCGGAAAAATTATTAATATTAGCTCCATATCCGTTAAATATGGCGGATCTTCGCAAACACTACATTATGGAGCTGCAAAATCAGCACTTGAAACAATCACTCTTGGATTGTCCAAAGCAGGGGCTAAGCATAATATATTAGTTAACACCGTTCGCGGTGGTTATATTGACACCCCAATGCACGAGAAGATGGGAAGGAAAAATCTCAAAGAGCGCATAGATATGATTCCTTTAAAGAGAGCAGGGAAGCCACAAGATATGGCGGGAATGGTTCTTTTCCTTGCATCTGAAGCAGGCGATTTTATTACGGGAGAAACCTTCACGGTTGCGGGAGGCGATTGAGCATGCCAGGAAATATAGATTATGAATACAATAATTAGCCGAGCCGTTTTTCTAGATTTTGATGGTGTGTTGTTCGACACTGTTCGCGAGGTCTATGCTGTTTCTATGATAGCGCTTGACCGTTCAGCTCGAACAACAGACATTAATTTCGGATCAAAACATTTTGAGAAATTTAATCAGCTTAGATATCTGGTTGGACCAGCGTGGAACTATTATTATGTAATTCAAGCTATCGACAAAGAGTCTCTGGACTCTACCAGCGATCTAGAAAACGAATATAAAAATTTATTAAACCAACGAACGCAAGAAGAACACAGTTCTTTTGAAAAAAAATTTTTTCAGGCGAGAAATCAGTTAAGAGAGAAAGAACATGACCATTGGCTATCTATGGTTAACCCCTATAATATTGTAGAAGATTTACGTAAAATAATCAGTGCGTTCCAGGATCAATTTTTTCTTGTGACCACCCGGGATCAGGAGTCAGTAAAAGACCTTCTGGGTTTACATAATTTGAATATTTCAGAGCTCAACATATTCGCAAAAACAGAATATGCGTTACATAATTCCAAAGTTCATATTATCCAGAATTTGATAGACAAACATCAAATTGAAGAATCGCTATTCATCGATGATTTGGAAGAACATCTTGTGGCCTGCAGGCCCATTGAAAGCCTATCAACAATTCAGGCTAAATGGGGATATGTAGTTCCAGAAAAAAAAGAAGACAACAGTATATTCTTTTTAAAAGAATTAGAAAGATTTATCCATGGGGAAAATGTTCGGGCTTGAACAAAAACTTTTTGACCAACTGATCCGGTTAAAAGAAAATTATGATTTACAGGGAATCAAAGCCGAGTTTGAGGCTGAAGGTTCTTCTTTCCGAGATTTAGTGAGACTTCGTCGTATCACCGACAAATTGGATATATCTCTGTATTTGAAAATTGGAGGAGTCGAAGCTCTCCGCGACATAAAGGATTCTTTGGAAATAGGTGTGGATGGGCTCATTGCCCCGATGGTGGAAAGCAGGTTCGGTCTAAAAAAGTTTATAGATGGAGTGGCTTCTATTTACAAAGATACCGATGTTCATCTATCCATAAATATTGAGACACAACAGGCTGTGGCAAATCTGGAAGAGATTCTGAAGTTAGGAAAAGGAAAAATTGACAACATTACAATCGGACGAACAGATCTTAGCTCCTCCTACTTTGATTCCAAAATAATTCCAGACAGTGACTTTATATTTGGCTTACTAGAAGAATTAGGAGAAAAAGTTTCTAGCTCAGGAATGAAAATGACAGTGGGCGGAAGTTTAAGTAAAAAAAGCATGGAAAGGTTCGGGCAAGATGCTGAAAAATGGCCTAGACTGATTCACAGGCTGGAAACAAGAAAGGTAATTTTGCCAACAAAAATGATGCTAGAAAATAAAAACAGTATCGCCGAAGCTCTCAGATTTGAAGAACTTTATATTTTATCCAAAAAAGAAATTAGCGACCTGTTTATGGAATCAGAAACTGCCCGGCTCACCCGTTTGAAAATGAGGTCTTAATATGTTTGAAAATATTGCTGTAGTGATTCCCGCATTGGATAATAACCAGTACTATTCCGATGGAGATTTAGTGCGGTTTGGCGATACAACCCTCTTGGAGTGGAAAATATCCCAGATACTGGGTGTTACTGGAAAAGAAAATATTTATGTATCCACCCCATCCGATAAAATTATTGATCTCGTTCAAAGTTATGGAGTGAATGTCGTCAAACGAAGCCAGGGATCAGATCCTTCTCATTGGATAAAGGAAAGTGTTAACCCGATTGAAAGTGAATTCGTTTTATGGACTCATGCCACATCACCCTTTATTTCTGCCGGCGACTATCGGGGAATGCTTGAAACATTTTTCAATCTCCCCCAAAATCACGACAGCTTGATTACAGTCTATCAGGAGCAGGAATATATCTTTTATCAGAGTAAACCCTTAAATTTCGATATTGATCAATTTAGAGGACGTAAAGATATAGAACCGGTCTATAGAAACACAAATGGATGCTACATTACACCTCGAGAAAATTATCGACAAAATCGCATATATTTTGGTGAAGCACCATTCTATTACAAAGTCGACAAGCTGACGTCTTTGGAAATTAAAGACATTGACCACTATGAAATGGCATTAAATCTTCTCTCCTTGTATTTCAAAACAAAGGAAATTTAATGGAGGAATCCTTGCTGACGGTAGCCCTCCTCACAGGCAGGGGAAATAATACGCTGGGGGATAAAAATATCCGCGAAGTCTGCGGCAAACCCCTACTGGCCTATCCTGCAGAGGCTGCTCGAAAATGTGGCTTTATAAATAACTTTTTTATAAGTAGCGATGATGAAAAAATCCTTTCCCTGGGCCAAGAATGTGGATACAAAAAAATTAAGCGCCCCAATGATCTCGGTCGCCCAGATGCCAAGCACGTAGATGTTATCCTGCACGCCCTCGAAGTAATGAAAGAAGATGGCATTGAACCAGACATCTTGATCGTATTGCTGGCTAACACAGTTTGCGTAAAGGTAGAATGGATTGATGATTGTGTAAAAGAAATTGTCTCCGATCCCACTATTTCAGCGGTAGTTCCCGTGGTCTCAGATTTGGACCACCACCCCTATCGCGCAAAAAGGAGTGGCAAAAACGGTTTTCTTGAGCTTTTTTTTGATTTTGGTAAACGTGAAATTTCTTCCAATCGACAAGAGATTGGCGACTGCTATTTTCTCTGCCACAATTTCTGGGCGCTAAATGTTAAGGAGTCAATTCATAGTAGTGATGGCCAACCTCCCTGGGAATTCATGGGCCCTAAAGTTAAACCTTATGAAATAGATTGGTCAATTGATGTCCATACTGAAGAGGATTTGATAAAAAGTGAAAAGTGGGTAATGTCTAATTTGTAGATCACTACTTTATTCCTCCCTTTTGTTTTTCTTCCCAATATAAAATTCTCTGAAAATGCCTCGCGACGAAAAAGAAAAAATGAACCAAGCTGCAACAGACTTTCCTTTGGCTGACGAAGAGAGGCTGCAAATAGAAAACCCTCGATTAGAAAACCTATATAACTATCTATCATACGCGGCAATAAATTCTTACAGCGACCCACTTCTGTTGTCCAATGCAGTATTATCCAAAAGCGATCTACCTTTAGATCCTTTAAATAACTACCTTGAAGAAAAAGATTATGAACCTATTTCTTTTTTATTTTCTTTAAAAAAATTATTACTATATTTCGCTAAAAGTATTGGCTGGCTTGTAATTTTTTTAGCGCAAAGTTTGGCTCATAAAGTCTCCCGACAAAAATTCAATCCTGACCCTAAGAAGCCACTCACCCTAATTGACATCTATCTTACCCCCGAGAAAATTATTCAAAAGGGTGATCTGATCGACAGGTTTTTCCCCGGACTTGAAGAAAAATTAACCTCCAAAGGAATAAGCTATGCCTATGCCCCAAAACTATCCGGCGCAAGCAATCCGCTAATGTATTACAAAATGTTTTGCCTTCTAAGAGATCTAAAACGACCGGTTCTTTCCAGTCTCCAACTTTTGAATTTATCGGACTATTTTAAGATGTTTGGATTTATACTGGCGTACCCATTCCGAGTATTGCGGAAGATAAGAAGACTAATGAGTTCTCCGGAAGACAAGCTTTTGCGATTTTTTCTATGGGACACCATGGATCATGCAACAGTGAAAAATTATGCAAGGCAACTTTTTGGGAAGCAAATATCGAAAATGGATGTTCCGGCGTTGAAGTGCATTAGCTGGTATGAAAACCAACCTCAAGATAAAAATTTTTATAAGGGCATACGGTCCACCCATAAGAATGTACAAATTTATGGAGCACAACTCTACCTATGGCCAGCTACCATTCTAAATTGTCATGCAGATGAAAGAGAAATCAATTTTGACTTGATCCCTGATCACATTCTGGTGAATGGGACCTATTATCTCAACAAAAATAGTTCCCTCAAGTTTGAGATTGGGCCTTCAATGCGGTATTTTGGATTATTCCAAACAACGGTAGACGTGAAGGGAAAAACGAGTCTGCTCGTTCTTATGCCGTTTTTTGAATATGAAATTGATAAAATCTTACAGATGATAGATGAGGCTCAACTCTCAATCGAACTATTTGTTAAATTCCATCCTGCCACTGATACAAATAAATATGCTCATAGGATGAAAGGGAAAATGAAAATAGTAGATGATGACATTTATGCTCTTTTTAATCGTATCGGGTGTGTTATGGGAAAATCAACCGGTGCCCTTGTAGAAGCTACTAGCCTTGGGATTCCAGTGATCAACATTGAAACAGGATTGGGAGTTAGCCATAATTATCTCCCCAAATTTGGCAAAGGAATTATCTGGGAAAACGCTTCAAATGGTGCTGAAATTGATGAATGGATAAAAATATTTAGCGACCTGACTACGACCAAATCAGATTTGATTCATTCCATTGCGGAAAAACATAAAGAAATGTTTTTTTGTGAACCTACGGATGAAAAAATCGACGAAATATTTGGGTTATGCAAACCTGACAGCTAGTAAAAACTTCACAAATTAGCCTCCAGTAACCTTTGTTTTTACTGACATTTGTTGTCCATAGCGTTACAACTCCAATTGATGCATAATATTATTTGTTTTTTTGTTGCAGAGGGCTAATGGGTATTAAAGTACTTTTCATTTATCCGAATACATACGGCATGAATATGTTGCCGCCTGCGATAGCTTTGTTTTCTGCCTTATTGAAGGACCGTGGTCATTCAGTGGATTTGTTTGATGCAACTTATTATCAGACGGATCACGGAATTGATTCCGATGGAACCAAAGCAGAACGGCTCAATGTGGTTCCTTTTAGCGCCAGCGAAAAAGGGATCAAGATGCGAGAAACGAATTGGTCCGATGATATCAAAGTTAAAGTAGAAGATTTTCAGCCTGATCTGATAGCTCTTTCCACCACAGAAGATATGTGGCTGCTGGGTGTTCGGATGCTTGATGAAATAAGAGAATTCATCACTCGCCACAAAACCCCAGTGATCGTAGGAGGGGTTTTCCCAACATTTGCTCCCGAGCTTGTGATTAAACACGATCTTGTCGACATGGTTTGTGTGGGCGAAGGGGAAAACACCATGATCGATTTGTGCGATCGAATTAAAAAAGGAAATTCATGGGATGATGTGACAAATATATGGGTCGAGAAAAAGGATGGTTCGCTTATCAAAAACCCCATTTCAAATTCTTTCGAAATCAATGATACTCCCATTATCGACATTGACCTCTTTGAAGAACAACGGTTGTACCGCCCCATGGCCGGCAAGTGGTATAAGATGATGCCTGTTGAAACCATTAGAGGATGTCCGTATAAATGTACTTTCTGCAATTCTCCGGATCAAACTACCTTATATAATAAAGAAACAGATTCAAGATTTTTTCGAAAAAAAGACCTTAAGCTTGTCTATAAAGAATTGAAACATTTTAAGGAAAATTATGGCGTCGAATATAATTACTTCTGGGCTGACACCTTTCTTTCCTGGAATGATAGGGAATTTGATGAGTTTTGCGAAATGTACGCAGATATACGACTTCCTTTTTGGATGCAGACGCGTCCAGAAACTATTACGGAATATAAAATGAAGCGCCTCGCCGAAGTTGGGCTCCATCGCATCTCTTTCGGGCTTGAACATGGTAATGAGGGATTTCGCAAGAAGCTTCTCAAACGTGAATGGAAGAATGATGCCATACTGGAAGCATTGAAGATACCTGTCCGTCATGGAATCCCTTTCAGTGTGAATAATATTACTGGATTTCCAACCGAAACTCGTGAGCTTGCTATGGATACGATTGAATTGAATCGACATATTGAATCTCACAACCAAAACCTTTACTCCTTTGTTCCTTTTCACGGAACTCCGCTCCGAAAATTATGTGAGGAGATGGGATTGGTCACTCCCGATACTATTACCAAAGCTCTTACAGACAAACCTATGCTGGTGCAAAAGCAGTATTCACCTGAAGAAATTGAAGGTTTGCAGAAATGTTTTGTCTATTATGTGAAGATGCCAAAGGCCCGTTGGAAGGATATAGAAAAAGCTGAGGCAAACACTCCAGAAGGGCAAAAGATTTTTGATGAACTCAAACAGGAATATACTGAAAAATATTTAACTCCATCTCCATTTTTTACAAACGACGAGTCTCACAATTCTGCCGATCTCGAATATGGCATTGAACATACGAGCTAGAATTACCACCGCATACAAATCAAGGTTTATATGAATTATTTTTTCATGCCTCGGATAGAGGGATTGAGAAGTTTTTTGACCCTTTTAAATTTCCCATGCATCGAGGGGAAAACATCCGTGGTCTTTGGAGCAATTTGCATATATTACCTTGAACGATAGTTTGTTGCGGTAGGTGTAACCGTTGAATAATATTTATCTAGGGGTCGTTAGAAATTTCATATTGATGCCCTACCTAATTTTTCACGGCAAACAAATAATGAGCAATAGCTTTTTTAGACGTTCCCGTGTTGGAAAAACTGATCCCAAAAGGCAAAGCTAAACACAAAATATTGCTGATCTTGAACACAGCATAGAATAGACAGATTAGTATTTTTTAATACTGTTCTGATTTATTAATTAGGATTGGCTTTGTCCTTTGTAAGCAGTTTGGTTGTACCTCCTAGCTAGGACTAGGGCATCTCTTAAAAAATGCTGTAAGGTGGTCTATTGCAGAAAGTCCCATGGCTTCAACAGCTTCTCGTGCGTTTCCCCCTATGTGTGGGGTACTCGCCAAGTTAGGAAGCTTGATAAATTTTTCATCGCTTGGAGGTTCCTCGGCAAAGACATCGATAGCGGCTCCAGCAATTCTTTTTTGTTCTAGAGCTTTTTTGAGCTCCTTTTCATTTACAACCCCTCCCCGACTAGTATTTATTAGGTAGGCATCGGATTTCATTTTACTGAGAAACTTTTCATCAACCATATCTTTGGTTAGAGTTGTTAAAGGTACATGTAAAGATATGAGATTTGATTCAGAAACCAGGGTTTCTATATTGGTCTGTATTGCTCCATGATTAAGGCAAAATTGCGATTTGTCAACGATATCGTTAACCAGAAGACTGCATTTAAAAGGGGTGAGGAGTTTAATGAGATCGGATCCAATATGACCACATCCAACAATCCCGATTGTTTTTCCTGTTAGTTGCTGCCCTCCATCTTTTTCCCATCTTGTATTTTTTAATTTAAATGCAGATTGAAATACATTTCTAAAAAGCCCTAACATAAAACATAGAGTTAGTTCTGAAACGGATCTTTGATTTGTGCCACCTGTCCAACCTAAGGTGATATTTCTTTTTTTTAATGATTCCAGATTGATATTATCTAAACCTACTCCATACTTTGAAATTATTTTTAATCGTTTCGCTTCACTGAGTACTTTTTCTGTAATAAATTCTGTTCCAACAATGGCTGCATCTGCATTTTTTAAAAAATTGCATAGTTCTTGTTCAGAAAATTCGAGACTTGATTCGTTGAAAAAAGAGTTTAAAAATTTTTTCTTTAATTTTTTTCGAAGGTCTAAGTTTTTTGAAAAGGAGGTGGATGAAACAGCTACATGAAGATTAGAATGCAGGTGGATTGCGGTGGGAGTTGTCATAGTGACCAATTTTTGGAGTATATATTTTAGTTAGACCATGCCTACCGAGGTATGGTGGTTTTCTTTTTGCTGATCTGAGCGCATCTTCAATTGAGGCAGGCTGTTATTCCCAAAGTGTTCTATGTAAAGATAGACGTATTCGCGAACACAAGTGCGTAGATCCCATTTTGGATCATGGTTCTGTTCAAACTCTTCAAATACATCTAGGGCCTTCTTAATATTCAATCCTTCTTTCAATGTGAAATAATAGTCCATCGCAAGATCCCATTCCGGGTTTTTATAATAACTCACGCCATATTTCTCAGGTTCAAATGCAACGGGTGAATACTTCCCAAGCACGTAGGTCATAAAACCTAAAGAATGCACGTGGTCTCGATTCTTGAGCACAAAACGTTTGCTGTCTTCCGCCTCTTCCCTTGTTTCACCCGGAAATCCAAAAAATCCCATAATATGATTCCAAATACCGGCCTCAGAGGACATGCGTAAATTAGTTTCGATGGCATCAAGTTTTGTGGCTTTATCCATAAGTTTAAGGACCCTCTGATTTCCCGATTCAAAACCAAAATGTAGATAACGGCATCCTGATGCATGGGCTTCATTCCAAACTTTCTCCTCCAGTAGAGTTTCTTCGAAACGCATATGCGTAGTCCATACAATATCAAGTTTTTCATCAATCAAACGTTGAGATAGTTTGCGGAACAAGGCGGGTGGATACGATTCATCAGTGAAATGAAAATATCGAGTGTTATATTTTTTCTTAAGAAATTTAATTTCCTCAATAATTTGATCGACCTGCATGGTGCGAAAGCCCTCCGCATAGCCCTGAAAGTGATCACAAAATGTACATCGTCCCCAATAACAACCTCTTGTAGCAAGGTATGGAAGGATGAGTTTCGGTACAAAATATTTTTTCAGAGCCAGTCCATCAAAGTCGGGAGGCGGTAGTTTTGAAAGATCTTCTGAGCATACATCCTTGTTTGCATGGATTCCTTTATCATCTCTAAAGATAAGATTAGGAAGCCCGACTAAAGATTTCCCCTTTTCAACCGCCTCAACCAATCGCAAATAAGCATTTTCACCTTCGTATAATATGGCCGAATCAAGATATCCAAAGAGTTTCACCTGCGTTTTTAACTCCTCTCTAATACGAGTAACAATATTTCCGCCAATAGTAATATGAACATTTGGAAACTGTTCCTTGATCATTTTGGAAAAGGTGAACGTTGGAATAATCTGTTTTTGTTGAACGATCGAGATTCCGACCATTCCAGGCGTTTCTTTTTTCATTACAGGAGCAATCAATTGGCGATAAACATCACGATAAACATTGATTTGATCATCATCCAGAGACTCTAAAATTTCGCTCGACATAAAAGGTTTGTATGTAAGGTCGGTTTCGATAGGTGGAAAACAAATTTGTGCAGGGTAATATCCGAGTGAAATGTGAGCCATTGTTTGGTGGAGCGTGTTAGTTGCCCATTCTAGCTTGCCAATATCATAGAATCTTTCTCCGCGTAGAATTTCTTTTGCTTCCTCGGCATCAGAAGCTAGTTGGCTAAGGACTTCCGGGGTGCTTTGGAGTAGTTGGGCTTTTAAGGTTGATTCTTCTTCATCAAGGACGCGTTGCTTTTCAACATGGGTCAGGTGGTTGAGTTCGGTAGCGATGCGGCCAGATACGTGTTCGAGAAAAGAACGACTGAAAAACATATCGTACATTTCAACATTTATATCTTTTTGTATTACCTTATGGCCAGCTGGACGTAAGACAGATGTCAGGGCCGGAAGGCTCAAATATGGTTCGGATGGCAACCAGTCAGGTGGAAATAAAAGTAATATTTTCATAAAGGTTTAAGCGTTATTAGTCAATTCTTCTAAAACTTCTCAAATGACAGTATTTGTGAATCGATTCAACTTAACAATAGAGTATCGCCTTCTAGTTCACACTTTACACAATAACTTGTCTTCTTTTTTTTCTGGGGGGCCACTTCCGCTAAGCCCTTCCTTCCCATACCTATCAAGGTAGAGTAAAAAGTGTTCTCTGGGCAAGGTTCCCCA
>ENA-OREN01005096-OREN01005096.1-marine-metagenome-genome-assembly--contig:-NODE-5096-length-11080-cov-7.667273_pt1 | contig 11080 bp, 10 predicted proteins | sample MGYA00248624_ERZ508555 | MGnify/ENA primary metagenome ERZ508555 (study PRJEB26222, sample SAMN06267773) | marine metagenome | isolation source: Saanich Inlet, British Columbia, Canada | place...
ATACCTGTTTCCAGTTTGACAAATGCACCATATGACATAATATTGACCACCTGGCCTTTTATCTTTGAGCCAATAGGATATTTCTCTTCTACGCTTGTCCATGGATTCTCTGACTTCTGTTTTAATCCGAGAGAAACCTTATCCTTTACAGCATCAATATCAAGTATCTTAACTTCAACTTGATCTCCGATTGCCAACATTTCCGAAGGATGACTGATCCTGCCCCAACTCATATCTGTTATGTGAAGCAATCCGTCTATACCGCCGAGATCAATAAATGCACCAAAGTCTGCGATGTTTTTAACTTCACCTTTTGCAACCTGACCAATCTCAACACTATCCAGGAATTCGCGCTTCTGCTGGTTTCGCTCTTCCTCAATAAGCTTCCTTCTGGATACAATTATGTTCTGTTGTACTTCATCTATCTTTAATATCTTACATGTAACTTCAGTACCAATATATTCAGCAATCTCACCGGGAGGTTTGATATCGATTTGTGATGCTGGGAGAAAGATCGGAATACCCACGTCAACCAACAATCCGCCTTTTATCTTTCTTACAACTTTACCCGTTACGACATCGCCTTCCTGGTATTTATTAACTATTTTTTCCCAACCACGTATGCGGTCGGCTTTTCGTTTTGAAATCTGTATCAAACCTGTATCATCTTCAAACGACTCAAGCATTACCTCTACGTCAGCCCCAACTTCAACTTCTTCAGAAGTATCAAATTCAGAAAGCGGGACAATTCCCTCAGATTTATATCCGGTGTCTAATATTACATTGTTTCCAATGACACCTAAAACCCGACCTTTTAGAATCGTTCCTAAATCAAAATTTTTGACTGAAGTATCAAAAGCTGCTTCAATATTTTCAAGACTGCCACTTCCTATTATCTCTGCTAGTTCTTTCTCTATTTCCTCTTGCTTGATATCGTACTGTTCTAATACAAGTTTGTTAACCATTTAAAAAAATTCTCCGAAATATAAAGTTAATAAAACTACTAAATAAAGTTTTAAATGTAAAATAATGTTATTACGCTAATTTCTTTGCTGCTCTTTTTGAATCTCTTTAATCAAGAGATTCACAACATCCTCTGCTTCCAGACTTGTTGTATCAAGATAAAGGGCATCGGGTTCTCTTTTTAAAGGAGCAAATTGCCTTGTTGAGTCCCTATGATCCCTCTGGGCAATATCTTCTATTACATTGTCGATACTACTGCCCTCATCATCAAAAGTCTGGAGTTCAGAATGCCGCCTTTTTGCTCTTTCCTTAACGTCGGCATCCATGTAAATCTTTTTATCTGCATCCGGGAAAACCACCGAACACATATCTCTGCCTTCAGCAATAATATCTTTGCCTCTTGCAAAGTCTCTCTGGAGTTCAACCATCTTCTTGCGAACAAAGTCCAGGCTGGATATATGATGAATGTTCTCTGTTACGGAGGGATGTCTTATCTCTCTTGTTACGTCAACATCATCTACAAATACTTCTGATCCATCAGCCGAACACTCTATCCTGATACTGGTATCAGCCAACAGCTTACAGAGCCCTTCTTTATCACTGAAATCAGCGCCAGAACTGCTGACTTTCCATGTAAAGGCCCTATACATTGCACCACTATCAAGATACGTAAAACCGAGGCGTTCAGCTAACCCTTTTGCCGCAGTACTTTTACCAGACCCAGCTGGCCCATCGATCGCTATGATCAACAGGTACCTCCAATAATTATTATTTAGGCCGTTCGAATAATCGAAACTTTCTTTTATAACAAAGCATATTTACTAATGCAAGATATTTTTATACTGTTATTATTACACTACTTAGCTGATATTTTCTCTATTCTCTTTAATTTTCGCTCAAATTCGAGTGCGACATCCCGAGACTTTATCATTACAGACGCTTCATGGTTCTTTTTCAATGCGCCATAAGTCCAATTAGTACTTCCTACAATCGTTATATATTTATCAATAACCATTACCTTGCTGTGAGTTACCCTGTTTTTGCTATCATAAAAGGCAGGAACACCGGCACGTAATAGCAAATTGTATGCATATTCACTCCTTCTTTCAATTACGTCTCTTTTTTTACCTTTTTCCCAGAATTTGACATTCTGGTCAAAAATAACCAGAACCTTCACTCCCCTTTTATGGGCGTTTATCAGATCAAGGACCAGTTGATATTCATCTCCGCCCGAATGCCCTTTGTCCAGCTTAGCCATGTACATAACACATAATATGGACTTTTTGGCGTTCGTAAATGCCTTATGGACTGCCGGGAAATACTCTTCATTAACAAGAGGAGTTACGTCATCTGCAGGCAAAGAATAGGCAGATTTCACTTCACACAGCAAACCGGAAATGCTGAAAATGATAGTAAATATTAATATGGTAGTTATTTTTTTGTTTTCCTGCATTCCTGGCTTCCTTATTGTTGTTACTCGTTCCCATACTCTGCGTGGGAACGACACTTCCCCATAACAGATTGAGGCAAAACACTCTCAACATGAACATCTACAATTTCATTCATTAAATCATCAGGGCCGTCAAACTTACTGACCTTCAGGTCGAAGGCAGATTCATTACGACGAAGCTTCTTTGTGCGAGGATCTCTTATATTACTGGAAACCGGCACTGAGTTATTATCTGAAACAAAACCGTTTTTTACGAATTCAATTATCTTGTCCTCTTTTCCCTTTTCAAAGACGTAGCCAACACCGTCTATCTTCTTAATTGTCTCTGCATCTGATTCGGCATAGCACCCGGTAACGATGACGGTCGCGTCCGGGTTGTTTCTAACTACTTTCCTGATCTGGTGGCGTGACTTATCATCACTCGTGGAAGTAACCGTACACGTATTTATGACACACAAATCAACAGGAACATTCAGAGAGGCCTCTTCATATCCACTTGATATAATAGCCTCTCTTAATGCCTGAGTTTCGTACTGGTTTACTTTACATCCCAGAGTGATAAAGCTACAAGTTTTCATGTCATAAAAAGGTAAAAGTGCCTACTTGTCCGCCAGTTTGTCAGGCGAAAAGTTGAAATGTTCTAAAGTTATGGCAAAAAAACAATACTTTTAGTGATACTTCGTGCATTTCGTGGTTAAAACGTACTTGACACCATATTACGACAGACATAGACTATAATTCAATGGTAAACTTACAGACAGTCCTCACGCGATATAGCGATAAATGAAAAACAATAATACGCTTACAAAAGTGTATACATGGAGAACAATATGACAAATCTGAGTAAGGTTTCGGTGGTAAAATGTACAGATTATTCTAAAGAAGATATACGTAGTGCGGTGAATAAAACATTCTCTTTTTTTGGTGGGATTGAAAACGTTATCAAAAAAGGATCGAAGGTGCTGCTGAAACCAAACTTCTTAAAGGAGAGCAGCCCGAGAAAATGTATAGTTACGCATCCTGCTGTTATAGAGGCAGTAGCAGAAGCAGTTCTTGAAGCGGGCGCAACTCCAATTATAGGAGATAGCCCTGCCTTTGGCTCTGTAGCAAAAATAGCCAGTCGTATAGGGCTGGATAAATTTGCAGAAAAGCATGGTATTGATATCATCGAACTGGATAAACCCAGAAAAGTATCTATTAACTGTGGCGGGCAGGACTTTTCCCTGACCGTCTCAGGCAAGGCGCTTGATGTGGATGCCATAATCAACATTCCCAAGCTTAAGGCACATGTTCAGGTTCTCTTTACTGCGGGAGTTAAGAACCTGTATGGATGTGTCAGTGGCAAGCAGAAGGCGTGGAGACATTTACAGGCAAAAAACAATCTGGAGTGGTATGCTGATATGTTAATTGCTAATTACCAGTTGGTTAAACCGGTATTCACTATCGTTGACGCTGTCACGGCAATGGAAGAAAAAGGGCCTACCGGCGGTCGGCCCAGAGACGTTTCTCTGCTTGTCGGCGGAATAGACGTCATCTCAGTAGATAGAGTGGTTGCAGAACTGCTTTCGGTCAACCCGGAAGACGTTCCCATTCTCAGGGCAGCAAAAAGGCTGGGAGTAGGTGAGCAGGATTTATCAAAGATAGAAATAGCCGGTGAATCCCTGCCTTCTGTTAAAGTGCACGACTTTATCTTTCCCGAACTATCACCAATAGGTTTCGATTTCATTCGCGTAGTAAAGAGTCTTATCAGGCATCTTTGGCTCAAGTTTGTAGGCAAGCCGAAGTTACAAACATGATTACAGTGTCTGACAAAAAACGTTATTTAATTTGATTAAACACTACAGAAAAAGCAGAATTGGCATAACTTAGAATTACGTACGACTCATTATGGTTGTGTACTTTCATTTATGAGATTTGAGTAACAAGAAAAGTCACATGATTGATGATGATAAAAAGTTTAATATCCTCTATCTTCACAATGAATCCATAATGGGAGGAGCAGAGATAAGCTTATTAAATCTGGTGAAGAGATTAGATAAGCAACTTTTTACTCCCCACTTTGCCTGCTCCAAGGAAGGGCCTTTTATAGATGAACTGAGAAATATAAAAATCTCTCCTGACTTTGTTCAATTCCCCGGTATACGATGGCCCAATCCCGTACGTATTTGCAACACCATCAGGAATCTCACAAACATCATAAAAAAGAGACAGATAGATTTGATTCACTCAAACCAACCTCGCTCCAATTTGTTTGGCGCAATTGCAGCGAAGATAAACAGTGTTCCCATAGTATGGCATGAAAGATGTCTCGAAAGAGGTAGATTTGATAGTGACAATATTTTTTCCTTTCTACCAGACAGGATTATCTGTAATTCCGGTGCGGTCAAGAACCGATTCACAAAAGAGAAGATAGATGCCAAAATCAGGACAATTATAAACGGTGTAGATTTAAGTGAATTTGATCCAGAGTCAAATGGCAGTGTAATCAGAAAAGAATTTAATATTGATAAAGACGAACTCGTAATAGGAACTGTCGGCCGTATCGACCCGGAAAAAGGATATGAGTGTTTCCTGGAGAGTGCGAGGATTATTTTACAGGATATCGAGAAAGTACATTTTCTAGTTGTTGGCGAGGCATCTAACCCCTCATTTCAAAAATCTCTCTATAAAATGTCAGAGGAGAAAGGGATTGATAAGAAGACCACATTTACCGGATACAGAAGGGACATACCACAACTTCTTGCAAATATGGACGTGGTCGTACTACCATCAGAAATAGACGCCTGCAGCAGGGTATTGTTCGAATCAATGGCAATGCAGAAGCCTCTCGTAGCAGCTAATGCAGGAGGCACGCCGGAAATTGTGCAGGACGGTATTACAGGACTGCTGGTTAAACCGAGAGACTCATCTGAAATGGCAAAATGTATTTTGAAGCTGCTACACAATAAATCTCTTTCAGAGCAGTATGGAAAAGCGGGAAGGAAAAGAGTCGAGGAGATGTTTACGATTGAAAGGAATATTGAAGAGACAGAGAGTGTCTATTTAGAGTTGTTAAAACCAAATTTGCCACCAAGGCACTAAGACACAAATAAAAAATATGATGTTCAAACCACTTTCCAAAAAGGAAGAAGATATAGCTACAAAAATTGTTGATGCGGCATATTGTGTACATAATGAATTAGGCCCAGGTTTACTCGAAAGAATATATGAGATTTGTTTTTGTCATGAGCTTACGAAAAGGAATCTTGCTTATCAAAGGCAAGTAGAGGTTCCTATTGTCTACGATGGTATAACGTTTGATGAAGGTTTAAGACTGGATGTATTAGTAGAGGATCTTATCATCTGTGAACTTAAAGCAGTAGATAATGTAAATCCAGTTTGGGAAGCGCAAATATTGAGTCATTTGAAACTTACCGGAAAACGTTTAGGCTTTCTCATTAATTTCAATAACAAGTATATTAAAGACGGTATCAAACGAATAATTATTTAGCTTTTGTGTTTTTGTGTTTTTGTGCCTTTGTGCCTTTGTGCCTTTGTGGCGTAATGACCTATAACGGAAATGAAATTAAGAAATAGAAAATTATTAGATTTATATCTCACGCTCAGAAAACTTATTCTTGGAAGTTTATGTTCTTTTACAAAAACTTATAAGAAGGATGTTTTGTCTGCCTCAAGTATCAGGAAGGTATTAGTAATACGACTAGATCGAATTGGTGATATGGTAATCACAACTCCGATCTTCAGAGCGTTAAAAGAGAAGTGGCCTGATGTACAAGTTACTGTCCTGACTAATCCGGTAAATAAAAATATAGTAATCAATAATCCGTTTATTGATTGCATATTGGTCTATGACAGAGAGAACATGCACAAAAGTTTAAATAGCAGATTAATTTTTTTCAGGAGTATACGGGAAAAAAAATTCGACCTTGTTATTGATCCGTATCTTGACTATGAACTTAAAACATCATTTATAACTCGTTTTGTTGGAAATAGATTCAGGCTTGGTTTTGAGTTTGCCGGAAGAGGAATTTTCTACAACATCAGGTACAATCCAAATGTTTTTCCTGTTTCTACCGAAAAGAGACATATGATTGATTATGATCTGGATTTATTAGAACATATAGGGATTGAGACACAAAAGAGACAACCGGAAGTTTTTTTGAGTACAGATGAGAAGGAGAATGCTTATAAGCGCTTGGAAGATGCGGGAGCAGATCCTGGAAGTAAAATTATCGGTATACACCCTGGCGGAAATTATCAGAGCCAGAGATGGCCTGTAAAAAGATTTGCAGCCATATCCAATCATCTAATAACAAACTATGACGTAAAAGTAATTCTTTTTGCAGGCCAGGCAGAAAAGCAGCTATTATCAGAATTCAGAGGTTATGCGGTTAATACACCCATCTTTCTCGAAGATCTCAGCTTAAGGGAGTTTATGTCGACATTGAGTCACTGCAGTCTGTTCCTGTGTAATAACTCCGGTCCACTTCATATAGCAGCAGCTTTAAATATTCCAACGGTTTCAACAATGGGGCCTACAATCCCTTATCACTGGTGGCCATATGGTAAGGATCACATAGTATTGAGAAAGAACGTAGACTGCAGTCCGTGCAAAAAAGGGATTTGTGAGACGCATGAGTGTATGGAGCTGATTACGACAAACGATTTTATAGCGGCAGTTGAAAGTCAAATAAGGGCTTTAGATAAAGGAGCAAAATCATGTCCAACCGCGTAGCATTAAATTATTTTGACGAAAGGAATCTAAAAGACAAAATACGTGATTGTCTTGAATGGGTTAACTGGAAGGACAGTATCTATCCGGACAGCCGGCTTTATCTAAAACCTAATTTAACCTTTCCGGAATTTCGTCCGGGAGTTACCACATCCCCACATTTTCTAGCCGCAGTTCTTTCCGTATTAAAAGAACGTACTCCTCATATTACCGTTTTTGAATCCGATGGAGGCAACAACTCCTATCCGGCAGAAAAAGCGTTTGAAACGCATAATCTTTATGACATCTGCGATTCAATGAATGTCCGCCTGATAAACCTCTCACGAGAAGAGCGGACTTATGTTGAGATCCCAACACCGCATGGAAAGCATGTAATTCCCCTCAGCAAGGAGATTGTTGAACAGGCAGATATGACTATCAGTATTCCTGTTCCGAAGATGCACTTTGTGGTCCGGTATACGGGAGCCATTAAGAATCACTGGGGAACCGTTCCCGACTCCATGCGATTGAGAAACCACCACTTTTTTAATGATGCCATTACCGAAATTATGGAAATTCAGAAATCAGGGATAACCATTGTAGATGGTGAATACTTTCTGGACAAGAATGGCCCTGTGTCCGGGGATCCTGTAAAAATGAATCTGGTTATGGCTGCAGACAGCCCTTTAAGTGCAGACATGGCGCTTATGTCCCTTATGGATGTAGACCCTCACAGAATCGGATATATACGTACCGCCTGGCAAAAGAATATGGGTCCGAAATCGATTAATGACATCGAATTCAATTCCAGTCTTGAGAAATTTAAAACGCACTCATTCTCCTATAACCGTGATCCTGTGGATTACCTGGCATTGCTGGGTTTCAAAAGCAAACTTGTCACCTGGCTGGTGTATCTATCTCCGTTACGAAACATGGTTCACCGGCTTGTAAGATTATTGAGAGGACGTTCAAGGCAGGTAGATACCTATTATACCGGCATTGATAAAGAACATCATCCGTGCTGAATGCATTAATTAAATTATCTACTGGTTTCCTTATAAGAAACTAGTGTTAATAGCAGTAAAAAAATAAAATGCCTGAAAAACATAATAAAATTTTAATCATGGAAGCAGGCGGGATTGGTGACATCGTAATGTCAACGCCCACACTAAGGGCATTACGTGAAAGATTTTCCGACAGCGAGATAGTATTGCTTACGGTACCAAGAACTGCACAAGCTATAAATATTAAGCACTATGCGGATAGAAGCCTATGCTTTAGACAGGAAGCATTCAGCAAAGGACCATCAAAACCTATCTACAAACAAATATTCTCAAATCTTAAATTACTATTGGCTTTGCGCAGAGAAAAGTTTGACATGGTGATTGATATGGAAGCGATAGAGTCATGGAAAGCATCTTTGCGGAGATATATATTTTATATGTGTATAGGGGCAAAAAGTAAAGTCGGTAGAAATTCAGATGGAAAAGGATTCTTTCTGGATATTAAAGTAGACGATGATCTTTTTGGAAAAGTTCACGAGGTTGACCGAAAACTGTTAATTGCCGGAGCGTTAGGCGCAGAAACGGAAAACAGAAAACAGGAATTCTATATTTCAGAAGAAGATAGAGAGTTCATAAACAACTGGATGGTGGATTTTGGTATTGACGATAAGAGTACAATCGTAGCTCTTCAACCCGGAGCATTTGTTCCTTCCAGGCAATGGAAAGGTGAGAGGTTTGTTGAGATAGGAAGAAGGCTATGTCGAAAATATAAAGCCCAGATTATCATTACAGGTGGTAATAATGATAATATTGCTTATAAAATAAACAACGATCTTAAGGATGTTCAACCTATCCTGGCAGTTGGGCTACCACTTAGCAGGCTTGGTGCTCTTTTGGAACGTGTCCATCTCTTTGTTTCAAATGACACGGGACCTTTTCATATTGCCGATGCAATAAATAAACCGTATGTGGTGCTGTTTGGACCTGAAAACCCTTATCGATACGGCCCCTATGATACAAGGTCCATGAGCCGTATAGTTACAGGCATGAAAGTCAACTGCAGCCCTTGTCTGAAACATACGTGCAGAACTCATGAATGCATGGAAAGTATTACTACTGATATGGTATGGGATGGAGTCGAATCTCTTTTGAAAGAGATAATCGAAGAGAAGCAGCTTTCAAATTAATGCATTGATAGGTTAAGTGGAGCGAACCCAACAGAATTACCTCAGAAAAAATATATGCTTAGTAAAATATTACGTCCGTTGACAGATCTGATCCGCCATATTCTGTCAAAGCCTGATGAAAGAGGCAATCTGACATCTGACCTGTTTCGATTCAAGATAAGGGAAAGAGTAAGGCAGCTCATAAATAACTGTAACGGTTCTTTACTGGATATTGGTTGTGGAGATGGGCTCTTATATGAAAACCTTACGGCGGCACAAAACAACCGCAGGTGCATAGGTATCGATACAGAATGTGAAAAGCTGAAAATTGCACAAAATGGTTTTGAAAATAAGAAACAGGATAGATTTAGTTTTTTGAAAGCAGATGCACAGCATCTACCCTTTCTTGATAAAACGATAGATGCTGCAATCTGCATAAATACATTTTACAATTTCCATGCTAAGAGTGACGTTGTTGAGGCACTTGAAGAGATGGAAAGAGTATGTAAACGAGATGGTTTTATAATATTCGATATCCGAAACAGGATAAACCCGTTTGTTTTTCTCCGATTCAAATTTGTGTGGATTTATGATACTCACGTAACTTTAAACGCATACTCGCTGAAGGAATTAACCACAGTTTTAACATCCAGAGGCCTTGTTATAAAAGAGACAATACCCATCGGGTTTCCGATAACAATGTTTGCGCCTATAATCCTGGTAAAGGCGGGATATCAGTAATTGTCGGCTTAATGTTTTTCAAAATAGTGCAGTGACTGCTTGAATATGTCCGGCTGTTGGTCTATAATCCCGGAGTTTCCTGACTGGCAGGAAACACGTTTATACCTACACGCAAAGAAGGAGAATTTATTAGTTTGCTAAAGAAGATTCCAACGACAGCAGTTCCGTTATCAATATTTGAAATAGTTAAAGGGTTTAGATCTTTTTTCGGAAACAAATCTTATATTGAGGAGTTCGAACGAGAGTTTGCTGGGTATATGGGGTCAAGCCATGCTTTTTCATTTAACAAGTGTACTACCTCCATTTATATATTCCTAAAAGCACTGAAAAAACTCTCAAACAAACAAGAAGTCGTTATACCCGCTTACACTGTTCCTACCCTTGTACTGCCTATACGAAAAGCCGGCTTAAAACCGGTTCTCTGTGAAAGCTCTTTAGATACTTTCACAATGGATTTAGAACGCCTGCCTGAAGTTATTAATGACAACACGTTATGTGTTTTACCGATATATCATTTCGGGTTTCCCCATAAGATAGATTCATTGTTAAAGGTTGCAAGTGAGAACGGGTTCTTTGTCCTGGAAGACACAGCGCAGGCACCCGGGGCATTAATAGACGGCAAAAAGGTGGGAACGCTGGGGGATGCCGGCTGCTTCAGCTTATGCAGAGGCAAAAATTTCTCTACCTTTAACGGTGGCATGCTTGTAACAAACTCCGACGATCTTGCAAAAATCATAAAAGAAGAGAGAGATTTGCTTCCGGAACAGGACTCTTCCTTTAAGATAAAGATCCCGTTTATCCTTACAGCATTTTCATTAGTAACAAGACCTGTTATCTATGGCCCGTTTTATAAGATGATTGCTCCATTTAAACATACAACAGTACACGCCAGTTTTGAACCAAAACAATATTCAGATTTTCAGGCAATAATCGGGTTGGGTCTCCTTAACAGGCTTGATGAATTCAACGAAATAAGACTAAAAAAAGGTATGGTGCTCTACAATGCATTAAAGGATAATGAACATTTAATATTACCGAAGATAAC
>ENA-OREN01005100-OREN01005100.1-marine-metagenome-genome-assembly--contig:-NODE-5100-length-11071-cov-3.075405_pt1 | contig 11071 bp, 9 predicted proteins | sample MGYA00248624_ERZ508555 | MGnify/ENA primary metagenome ERZ508555 (study PRJEB26222, sample SAMN06267773) | marine metagenome | isolation source: Saanich Inlet, British Columbia, Canada | place...
CACGGGAGCCTTTTTTTGGTTCGCTCGGTGGGATTGCGGTCGATCGACGAGTTGATCGTGGCCTGGGTGCTGGCGTTGACGATTCCCGGCTGGATGTCGAACCACGTGACGCCGGACCTGCTGGTCGCGGGGTTGATGGCGTTTGCGCTTGGCCAAGCGGTGTCACGGGATTGGCTGGCGAATCGGCGGCGGGCGTTTGGCGCTGGTGCGACTTGGGGTTTGGCTTACTTGGCCAAGGCGGTGGCACTACCGGTGGGCGTGGTGGTGAGTGTGCTGCTGGCGCTGTGCTGGCGGCTTGGCCAAGCGGAAAACCGGCAGGCGGCTTGGCGGCAATTGGGCGTGTCGCTTGGCCTGTTGGCGCTGCTGGCCACGCCGTGGATCACGGTGTTGTCGCTGAAATACGACAAGCCGACCTTCTCGACTTCCGGCCCGATCGCCCATGCGATCGTCGGTCCAGGCAACGACCGGCCGGCACCGCATCCGTTCGGCAGCACGATTTATCAACCGGAGCCGGGGCGGGTGACGGCATGGGAAGACCCGAGCCGGATGGACTACGACTACTGGTCGCCGTTCGTGAGTGGTGAAAATTTTTCACATCAACTTTCGCTCATCGGCCGGAATGCCAAAACGGTGTTTCAATTCTTGGCGGTCTTCGACGGAATTGGGGCATTGTTGGGATGGTTCGGGGTTGGGACGCTGGTTTTCGGCTTGGCGCTATTCACAAAGCAACCGTGGACGAAAAACTGGCTCGCCAATCGCTGGCGATGGATGCTCATCCCGCTGATCTGCCTCGGCGGTATTTACCTGCCAGTTTACGTCATGCCTGTAGATCTGCGTTATTTCTATTTGTTCCTGCCGCTGATCATGATTCTCACGCTTGGCCTCGCTTCACAATTCTTCGCGAACAACTGGCTGCCTGGCTTTATTTTGTCGTCGCTTTTCCTGTTGCCGCTATTGTGGCGTTCGCCATCAAGATCACCTGTTGGCTCATTCGCGCAAGACTTGGCCAAGCGGATAGAAAGTGCCGGAATGGTTGGGCCAATCGTCGGCTCGACGTTTGTTTCATCGGAGGGCCACCGGCTTGGTTTGTACGTCGCTTGGCACCTCGGCCAGCCTTGGTTTGGCGATGTCAGGCCAGCTTCGCTAGAAGCGTACAAACATTCCGGAGCCAGGTTTGCAATTGCCATCGACGGCTCGCCGTTGGCGAAGCAGTTGGATGCAGAACCGGCTTTCAAACAGGTTAGTGCCAAGTTGGGTGAAAAAGGATCCCTTCAGGTTTATGAGATTCAGGCGAGCCAGCCGTAGTTCATTTTCCTTTCCTAGCGGGAGGGGTGGTTTTATCTTCGGCGGACCGTGAACGGTTTGACTGGAAATGTGTTTGCCTCCGCTGGGTTGCTGATGGGCTCGGTTGGTTTGGTTCAAGCCGGGTTAACGGCGGAGCAGACGGCTAAGCACACGGTCAGTTTCGGCAAGGAAATTTTGCCGTTGCTCGAGCGGAGCTGCACCAAGTGCCACGGCAAAGGCAAGGCCAAGGGCGGATTCAGCCTTGAGACGCGCGAGAAGCTGCTCGCTGGCGGTGACTCGGGCGATGCGGTGGTGATCGGCAAGAGCGCCGACAGCTACTTGGTGGAGTTGATTTCCGGCATCGACCCCGACGATTTCATGCCGAAAAAGGGCTCGAAGTTGACGCTGGAGCAAGTCGGCTTGATTCGTGCCTGGATTGATCAGGGATTGCAGTGGGAGGAGGGGGCGACGTTTGCCAAGGCACCGGTGCTGAATCTCACGCCGCGTCGGCCGGAGTTGCCCGGCGACGAGGGCGGCCATCCGGTCGATCGCATCTTGGCCCCGTACTTCGCCAAGCACGGGGTGACGACTGGCGATGTGGTTTCGGACCGGCTTTTTGCACGGCGCGTTTATCTCGACACCATCGGCCTGTTGCCGCCGGTGGCGGAACTGGACGCGTTCGTCGCCAGCAACGCGAAGGACAAACGCCGGGCGCTGATCCGCCGGTTGCTCGATGACCGCAAGTCGTACGCGGAACATTGGCTGGCGTTTTGGAACGACATCCTGCGCAACGACTACGCCGGCACCGGCTTTATCGACGGTGGCCGCAAGCAGATCACCGGCTGGCTTTACGGCTCGCTTTACAACAACAAACCGTACGACAAGGTCGTGTACGAACTGATCAACCCGACGGAACACTCGCGGGGCTTCACCAAGGGCATCGTCTGGCGCGGCGTGGTGAACGCCAGCCAGAAACCGCCGATGCAGGCGGCGCAACACATCTCGCAGATTTTCATGGGCGTGAACCTCAAGTGTGCCTCCTGTCACGACAGTTTCATCAACGACTGGTCGCTGTCCGATGCCTACGCGCTGGCCAGCGTCTATGCCGACAAGCCGCTCGAGTTGATACGGTGCGACAAGCCGACCGGTGAGATTTCCGGCGTGCGGTTCATCCATCCGGAGTTGGGCGCGATCGACCCGAAGGCGGATCGGGCCAAGCGAATCGAGCAGTTGGCCAAGGCGGTGACGAGTCCCGGGAACGGCCGCCTCAGCCGCACGATCGTGAATCGGCTTTGGGCGCGATTCCTCGGCCGCGGCTTGGTTGAGCCGGTCGATGAAATGGAAAACGAGTCGTGGCATACCGACCTGCTCGACCTGCTGGCCAGCGACCTCGCCGATAACGGCTACAATCTCAAGTTCACCATGGAGCAAATCATGACGTCGCACGCGTATCAGTTGCGAGCGGTGAACGGCGCCGAGCAGGCGGACAAGGATTATGTTTTTCGGGGGCCGACCGTGCGGCGGATGACCGCCGAGCAGTTTGTCGATGCTGTGGCGACACTCACCGGCAACTGGAAGCCGTCGCCGGCGAAGAAGATCGAGTTCGATGGAGCGAATCTCGCGGGAGTAACGGGTGGAGTTGAGCAGAACGATTTGCCGAAGGGCAAATGGATCTGGAGCACGGCCAAGGCGGCTGAGGGTGTCGAGCCGGGCACGTCGTTTTTTCGCAAACGCATCGAGTTGCCAGACAAGCCCACGACCGCGGATGTCATCGCCGTGGCGGACAATTCGTTCGTCCTGCTGGTGAACCAACTCAACGGGACCGCCGGCAAAAACTGGGAGGAACCGAAATTCCGGAACCTGGCCAAGAGATTCAAGCAAGGCGAAAACCTCGTCACGGTCTTGGCCACGAACGAGGGTAGCGGAAAAAATCCCGCCGGGCTTTGGCTAGGTATCCGGTTTCAGTTTGCGGACGGCTCGACGATGGACGTCGTCTCCGACAAGTCGTGGAAGGTCAGCACCGACGGTTCCGATGGCTGGAACAAGCCGGAGTTCGACGACACCACATGGCGTTCGGCCTCGGAGCTGGGCGGGGCGGACATGGCTCCGTGGGGCTTGGCCAAGCGAATGAAAATCAGCGGCTCGGTGCTTGCGTTTGGCGGACGGTTTCGCGAGTCGATGCAAAACAAGACGGCGCTGACCACTGCGCTTGGCCGGCCGAACCGCGAGCAGGTAACCACCGAGCGCCTGTCCGCCGCCACCACGCTGCAGGCGCTCGCGCTGACCAACGGCGAGGTGCTGTCGAAATTGATCAAGGATGGAGCCGCCGTCCTGGCCGACGAGGGCGGTGGGCAACAGCACTTGGCCAAGCGGGTGCTCCGGGCGGCGCTTGGCCGTCCGCCGAACCAAGCGGAGTCGGCGATGTTGGCCGAGTTGATCCGCGGCGACAATGCGGCCGAGTCGGTCGAGGACGTGCTGTGGGCCGTGACGATGCTGCCGGAGTTTCAATTGATTTACTAATCGCAAACGATGCAAATTCAGGTAGGAATCATTTCGGTGTCGGATCGCGCGACGCAGGGCGTCTACGACGATGCCGGTGGGCCGGCGTTGAAGAAGGCCGCGGCCGGCTATGGGTGGGAGATCGCCGCCGAGGCGGTTGTGCCGGATGAGGTTCGCGACATCCAGCGTGCGTTGCGCGAGCAGGTGAACAAAGGCTGCCACATGATTTTGACCACCGGCGGCACCGGTGTCGCCCCGCGCGACGTGACCCCCGAGGCGGTGCGGGAAATGGCGGTGCGCGAACTACCCGGCTTCGGCGAGGTGATGCGCATCGAGTCGATGAAAATCACGCCCAACGCGATCCTCTCACGCAACCTGGCTGCCGTGATCGACTCGGCACTGGTGATCTGCCTGCCCGGCAAACCCAAGGGCGCCGTCGAGTGCCTCGGCTTCGTCGAGGGCGCGATCCCCCATTGCATCAAGGTGCTGCAGGAAGTGCCGACGAGCTGTTAGCCGCCGCCCTTGGCCAAGCGATTGGTTATTTTGGGATGCGGACGATGCGACGGATATTGCCGCTGAAAAGCTTGTCCTGGATTTTCGTGTGCGGGATCAGCCGGCGGATGATGCCAATCGTCCGTGCGCCGATGCAGCTTGGCCCGCGCCCAATGATGTCGTTGCAGTCGCTGCCGAAAAGCAACTTATCCTGGTGCCGCTTGATGAACTCGACCGCTTGCGCCTCGTCGCGGATGAGTGCGTTTTGCCCGGAGCCGGCCGACATGTCACCGAACATGTTCGGATAGTCGCTGAGCAGCCGATCGCTGATACCGGACGGCGTGACTTTGCCCTTGGGGTACATGACCGTCTGGTCGTGGTTCTTGTCGATGTTGCCCCACCAAGTTTGCGCGTGGCCGATGAAGTTCACCTTGGGAAATTTCTCGAGGATGGTGTGGAACCGCTCGATGCCGGTGTTGTAGTTGCCGTGCTCGAAATGCATCAGCACCGGCACGTCGTATTCCTGCGCTAGTCCGGCGATGCGCTGGATGTGTTTTGAGTCGCACTCGACGCGGAACTTTTGTTCACCGATGCCGACCGCGCCTTTTTTCAAAAACGTCTCGATCGTCGCGATGCACTCCGGGTGATCGGAAATCTCGTTGGCGAAGTGGACGTAGTTGCGCGGGTTTTTGACGGTGATCCTGCGGACTGACTTGTTGCCGCCGCAGTTGGCGGCGAGTCCGTACAGCCGGCCGGCCGGGAGCAGCACGGTCCACTTCACGCCCAACGCGCGTTGGTGGCCGAGCATGCGCTCGTCGTTTCGGCCGCTGTAATTGGTGTGCTGATGCAGGTCGATGATTTCCTGCTTGGGCTTGCGGCCAAGCGCCAGGCAGGGAAGGGCAGCGGTGGCGGTGGCGGCGATAAACTTGCGACGGGTCAATGGTTTCATATTCGTGAACTGTCTGAGGTGAGTTTAGTTTTCTCGCTTGGCCAAGGCGACTTTTTTTCTTGGCATTGTGAAAATCGGCCGTGCCGCCTATGCTCCGCAAGCCCCGCGAGGGGACGCGGCAATGGACAAACTTCTGCTCATCGACGACGAGGATGATGTACGCTACTCGTTTAAGCGCATTTTTGAATCGCCCGATCTCGACCTCGAAACCGCCGCCAGCGGTGAGGAGGGGCTGGAGGTTATCAAAAGTTTTCAGCCGGATCTCGTGCTGATGGATGTTCGCATGGGTGGCATCACCGGGTTGGAGACGCTGCGGCGCATCCGGCAGGACGACGCCAAGTTGCCGGTGATCATGATGACCGCCTTTGGCACGACGCAGACCGCGATCGAGGCGATGAAGCTCGGCGCTTACGACTATCTGCTCAAGCCGTTCGACGTGCCCCAGCTCAAGCAGATCGTCGCCGACGCGCTGAAGGCGGCGCGCGACATGAAGCAGGTCGTCGCCTGCGAGCCGCTGCTCGAGTCGGAGGATTACGATCTGGGCATCGTCGGTCGGAGCCAGCCGATGCAGGAGGTGTTCAAGATGATCGGCCAACTGGCCGGCTCGGACGCCACGGCGCTGATCACCGGCGAGAGTGGTACCGGCAAGGAGCTTGTCGCGCGCGCCATCTATCAAAACAGCCAGCGCAACGACAACTCGTATCTGCCGATCAACTGCGCCGCGATCCCGGAGAATTTGCTCGAGAGCGAATTATTCGGGCACGAAAAAGGCTCGTTCACCGGAGCGAGTTCGCAGCGCATTGGCAAGTTCGAGCAGTGCGACAAGGGCACGCTGTTTCTCGACGAGATCGGCGACATGACGCTGGCGACGCAGGCCAAGATTTTGCGCGTGCTGCAAAACGGCACCATCGAGCGCGTCGGCGGCAACAAGCCGATCACGGTGGACGTTCGCATCATCGCCGCGACAAACAAGCGGCTTGAGGAGGCGGTCGCCGCCAAGGAGTTTCGCGAGGATTTGTTTTACCGGCTCAACGTCGTGCGGGTTAGTTTGTCACCGCTACGCGAACGCCCCGAGGACATACCGCTGTTGATCGATTACTTTCTCAAGACGATCGCCAACGACGAGAGCCGCAAGCCTAAGTCGATCCTCGGGGAGACGCAGGAACTGCTCGTGCGACACGATTGGCCCGGCAACGTGCGCGAGTTGGAGAATGTCATTCGCCGCGCCATCGTCATGGCCAAGGGCGAGGCGATCCGCCCCGATGATTTGCCGGCGGAAGTGCGGTCGGGCGGTGGTGTCTCAGTCGCCCCGGCAACAGGCCAAGCGCTTGGCCAAACGCCGCTCCCCGCCGATGGCAACGACATTGGCACCGTCGCCGCGACGCTGTTTCACTGGGCCAAGGAGCAGTCGGATTTGGCCGTGTTGCCGGCGGTTGAGCGGGAGTTGATCGCTCATGCGTTGCGCGACACCAACGGCAACCAAGTGCGGGCGGCCAAACTGCTGGGCATCACGCGCGCCACGCTGCGCAAACGCATCGAGAAGTTCGGCATCAAGCAGGCCGTCTCGGTGGAGTAGTTGTTCCGCAGCGAACCCGCTGCCGTTATTTGGCGAAGAGGTTTCGCTTTCGTTGGCCGAAAGTGCTTAAGCCGTCCTGCTCGTTGGGATGGGTCATTCGCCAAAACCGCCAAATCAGCAGGATCACCATGGCAAGGTTCACGATTTGCGACACGCCGTGCCACACGGCGAACTTCCGTTCAGCGTTCTGAACGACTTTTTCCGTGTATTCGACGGTCTCAATCAATGGCTGCTCGCCATCGCTCTTCAGTTCGACCTGATGTTTTTGCTGATGCCAAACAGTGAGTTTCGGGCTGATGAATTTGCCGCCGAACAGCGCGAGGCCAAGCAGCACACAAACGATGGCAATGGTTCGCTTGGGGAATCCGCCGCCGTTGTACAGCCACTCAATCAACAGGTGCAGCGAGGCGATTGTCCCGCAGATGTAGTGCAGCGCGAAGTAGCGGCCGAGCACTGCCTGGGCAACCAAGCCGTTGGCTGGCGGTGGGGCAAATGCCTTCACCTCGGGGGTGAAAAACACCGAGGCGGCGAGAAACGAAAAGAAGACCGAGCCGCCCACCCACACGGCGGCATTGAACAGACCCACGAATCTCAGGAATCCCGGCACACCGCAATCTAACGGGATCGATCGTGCTATGCCAAGGCCGTTTGCGCCCGCATGGCCAAGCGCTTTCTTTTCTGTTGACCAAGTTTTGCCGGAACCATAGGTTCCTCCGCGATGATCTCACGTATCTTTTTAGCAGTGGTGGCAGGTTTTTTGACGCATGGCCAAGCGCTCAATGCCGCCGAGGAAGGCCCGTTTACCATCAGCAAAAACGGCGAAAACTATCGCGTCGAGATCGATGGCAAATTGTTCACTGAATACATCCCCACGGGATACAACAAGCCGGTGCTCTACCCGGTCATCGGCCCGCACGGCATCGGTATGACGCGCAACTATCCGTTCAAGGAGGTCGATGGTGAAGCCAAGGATCATGTGCATCACGCGTCGCTGTGGTTCACGCACGGCGAGGTCAACGGCATCAGCTTTTGGCACAACGCCAAGAACACGGGGAAGATTATTCCGGCTGAGTTAGTGCGTGCCAAGGGCGGTCGCCGCGGCTCAATCGTCTCGAAAAATAATTGGGTCGGACCGGACGGAAAAGTGGTTTGCACCGACCGAACCTCTATCAGTTTTCACAAGGCGTTCGGCGGCACGTTCGTGTCGTACAGCGTGACCGTCTTCGCATCGGAGGGTGACGTGACTTTTGGCGACACCAAGGAGGGCAGCATGGGTATCCGCACGCATCCGAATCTCCGCCTGACTAACGGCAAAGGCGTCACCACCGCCAACGGCCATGCGCTCAACAGCGCCGGCGACAAGGGCAAGGCACTCTGGGGCAAGCGCGCTAAGTGGGTCGATTACTGGGGCAAGATAGATGGCCACACGGTCGGCGTTGCCATCTTTGATCACCCGGATAATTTGCGTCACCCGACGTGGTGGCACGCCCGCGACTACGGCCTCGTCGCCGCGAACCCGTTCGGCATTCACAACTTTGAGGGCAAGAAAAAGGGCGTCGGCGACTTCAAACTCAAGAAAGGCGAAGAGCAGCAGTTTCGCTACGGTATTCTTTTCCACGAGGGCGACGCCCAGGCCGCTGACATCGTCGGCTCATACGCCAAGTGGGTCGAGGTCGTCGCCGCCTACAAGGCCAGGGCTGCGGAGGAATCGGGGGAAAAGTAGCTTGACCAAGTGCGGGTTCAGATCTCGAAGTTATCGGCCTTTTTCATCACCTTGACGCTGACGTCCTCGGCGATGACGAGGGAGTTGGCCGGCACGCTGTGGATCAGGAACACATTGCCGCCGACCGTGCTGTTCGCGCCGATGACCGTTTCGCCGCCGAGGATGGTTGCACCGGGATAAATCGTGACGTTGTCATCGATGGTGGGATGTCGCTTGGCCCCGCGCAGTTCCTCGACGCGTGAGGTGGACTTTGCGCCCAGCGTTACACCGTGATAAATCTTCACGTGATTGCCGATAACGGTCGTCTCGCCCACGACCGTGCCGGTGCCGTGGTCGATGAAAAAGTGCGAGCCAATATTCGCGCCTGGATGGAGGTCGATGCCGGTCCGACCGTGCGCCCACTCGGCCATGATGCGTGGGATGAGCGCCACGCCACGCCGGTAAAGCTGATGCGCTATCCGTTGCACCGCGATCGTCTCGACAAACGGATAGGCCACCACAACCTCCTCATGGCTGAGTGCGGCGGGGTCGCCGGTGTAAGCGGCCTCGACGTCGGTCTTGAGCATTTCACGGATCGCGGGGAAGCTGCCGAGAAACTCAGCCGTAATTTCGCGGGCCAACGGCCGTGGCTTGTCCGTACTTTCGCCGGGCAGCCTGTACTCGATGCTCTTCGTAATCTCGTCCTCGAGTCGGCCGCTGACGCTGTCCATCAACGTCGAAATTTCGACCCTCAACTCGGAGGTCTGAATCGGTTTCTCGTCAAAAAAACCAGGCAGCAGCAACCTCAACAAGTCGGTGGTGATCGATGCGATGGCGAACTTGGACGGCAGGTTGCCGCCGTCCAAATGGTTGATGCCGCCCACCTTCGCGTAGGAGGCGATCAGGTCATTGGTCAACTGGGTGATACTTTCGCTCACGCCCGAAGTATCGGTAAATCCGCGAAAATGGCAAGAGGTCGCGAGTCGTCACCGATCCAAGCTAACAATGCGCTCCAAAGTCAGGCACGGACTTGGCTTCCAGCCAAGGCTGCCGTAAGTTGCGCGCCGTGCCGATGGCCAAGTCGAGTCGAGAACATGTGTACGGATTGAACCCCGCCTTCGAGGTGTTGCGGGCGGGGAAGCGCCGTGTGTACTCGGCTCACTTGAACGAAGGCATGCGCGACAACACGCGTGTGAAAAAGTTGCTCAGCGTTTTGGAGCGCGGCAACGTCGAGATCGAATGGACGGACAAGGGTCGCCTGATGCAGGTCTCCGGCAGCCGGGATCATCAGGGCGTTGTGCTCAAGACATCGCTTTATCCGTACGCCGAGTTTGACGAGTTGCTCGGCGTGCCGCGCATGCTGATGCTCGACAACGTCGAGGATCCTCACAACGTCGGCGCGATCCTGCGCAGTGCCGAGGTGTTCGGCTTCACTTCCGTTTGCTTGCCGAAAAAGGGCGTGCCGGAAATCTACCCATCGGTGGTCAAGGTCAGCGCCGGTGCGACGGAGTTCATGAAAATCTGCCGCAGCGACTCCGCCAACGGTTACGCCCGCAAAGCCGCCGAGGCCGGCTACCGTATCGCCGCACTGGACATGGCCGGCAAATCGTCGCTGGAGGCGCTCGCCGCGGCCAAGCCGGAAAAACTGCTGCTCGTGATCGGCGGTGAGGATCGCTCCGTCGGCCAATTCATTCTCAACATGGCCGACGATGTGGTGGGCATCACCCAGCGCGGCCGCATCAACTCCCTCAACGCCTCCGTCGCTGCTGGCATCGCCATGTTCGCCCTTGGCCAAGCGGAGTAGCTCACTATAATCCGGCCGTGGTTCATACTGGAATTGGATACGATGTGCATCGTCTTTTGGAGGGGCGGCCGCTTTGGCTCGGTGGCGTGGAGATCGAGCACGACAAGGGGCTCGATGGCCACTCCGATGCTGACGTGCTGATGCACGCGATCTGTGACGCGGTGCTTGGGGCGCTTGGCCAAGGCGACATCGGCAGTTTTTTCCCACCCAGCGAACCGCAGTGGAAGGATGCGCCGAGCCGGATTTTTCTCGAGAAAGCCGCTGAGCTTGTGGCAAAAGCCGACGGCAAGATCGTAAACATTGACGCCACGCTGATTGCCGAGGCACCGAAAATCCTGCCGCACGTGCCGGCGATGAAAGTTGCGGTCGCCCAGGCGCTGTACATTTCGCCGGATCAAGTTGGCATCAAGGCGACGACGAACGAGTTGCTTGGGTTCCTCGGGCGTGAAGAGGGGATGGCGGCGATGGCGGTCGCCGCTGTGAACTTGCCGGACTGACATGGGAGCCAAGGGCGAGATCAGCTGGAAACGGCGCGACGAGTACGGCGAGCGAGTGGAGTGCTACGCGCGCAACGAGCGCAATGTGTGGAAATTTTTCCGGCGCGAACGGCGCTTCGAGAATTGGGAGGCGTATCCCGAGCCGGAGTTCGAGGACTGGATGGAGTTGCTCGACAGCGTCCGGCGTCGCATCCCGAGGCGCAAGATGGAACCAGCGGACGAGCACCGCCTCGTTCGCACGATCAAGGAGAGGTTCCCCGATCAGAAA
>ENA-OREN01005101-OREN01005101.1-marine-metagenome-genome-assembly--contig:-NODE-5101-length-11065-cov-2.671005_pt1 | contig 11065 bp, 10 predicted proteins | sample MGYA00248624_ERZ508555 | MGnify/ENA primary metagenome ERZ508555 (study PRJEB26222, sample SAMN06267773) | marine metagenome | isolation source: Saanich Inlet, British Columbia, Canada | place...
CAGCTGCCTTAACGGCTGTCATCAATGTATTTTGCGCACTCATAATAATAACAGGAAGATCCGGTCTTATTTTTTTAATTCTAATCAACATATCAAGGCCGTTTTCATCAGGCATCATCACATCAGAAATAACAATATCACCCTCACCATTTGCGACCCACCGCCAAAGGGTTGCAGCATTACTTGCAAGGCGAACATCATAGCCCGCCCGCCCAAGAGCACGCGAAAGAACCGTTCTGATTGCCTTGTCATCGTCTGCTATCAATATTGTTTTATCAGCCATTAATCATCCAACTCTATTGCCCCACTGCCGGCAGTAAAATTCTAAATACGGTTTTACCTTCACCGCTTTCACATTCAATTATACCGCCGTGCTCACCAATTATTTTAGCGACCAGCGCAAGCCCAAGCCCTGAACCGCCCGTCTTTGTTGTCACGAACGGATCAAAAATATCTGATTTTATGTCGTCATGAATTCCGTCCCCATTATCGATAATACATATCTCAAGTGGCAGATTGAGCATCTCATCTGTACCCGACACAGCAACACGGACACCCTGCCGATAGGCGGTCGTCATGCTAATTTGCCCATCTATTTTTGGAACGGCCTCGCAGGCGTTTTTAAGCAGATTTAGAAACACTTGAATAAGTGCCCCTCTGTCTCCCAACGTATCAGGAAGTGAAGGATCATATAATTCAACAAACGTTACATGTCTTCCAAAACCATTCTCGGCGAGCTTTTTAACATGCTCTAGAATGCTATGAATGTTTATTTCGGATCTTTCCAGCTGTCTATGATCTGTAAAGACTTCCATACGGTCAACGATCGTGCAAATTCTGTCCACTTCTTCGCATATCAGGTTGGTTAATGCTTTATCGTCTTCGTTTACATCCTGTGCTAAAATTTGGGCGGAGCCTTTTATGCCGGAAAGCGGATTTTTTATTTCATGAGCAAGCATTGCAGCCATACTCGATACAGAACGTGTAGCACTGCGGTGGGTTTGTTGCTGGTTTATTTTTTGAGCAATACTTCGCTTTTGCAGCTGAATTAAAGTACCGGACCCTCTACTATCCATTAACGGGTCGCCGAGCAGCATTGTTGCATTAACATCTATTTTAAGATCGCCAATATGGGGATTTCCGATATTGATATCATATTCGGTAATGACCGCCCCTTTTTTTCGCGCCTGATCAACCAGTGCCAGCAACGGGCTATCAGCGGGAACAATATCTTCTAACTTTTTACGTTTTAATATGGGGGAACTGCTACCGAGAAACTGTTCCGCTGCAACATTTACGAAAGTAATTTCATTATCCGAATTTACAGTGATAATGGCGTCTGCAATACTATTTAGAATAATGTCTGAATGATCTGTTTGTAATGACGTCAGATCAATCATTTCATTTTTCGCACCCATAATCTACGCCGCTACATATTCTAAGAGTGGCTCAAAAAAAGCATCAATTGTTTCAAGTACTTCTTTTGTTTCGGTCATTTTATTGACCTTTTGGCGAAATGCCGCGCTGTCTTGCAGACCTTTTGTGTACCAGCTGATATGTTTTCTGGCGATCTTTTTACCGGCATCCTCGCCGTAATAATCAAGCATAGCCAGATAATGCTCGACCATGATATTCTTTATTTCCATTAGTTCAGGATCAGGTAATTTTTCGCCTGTTTTCAAATAGTGAATGACCTGCCCTAGAAACCAAGGACGACCGTAACTACCGCGGCCAATCATCACCCCGTCAGCACCGGATTGACGAAGCGCATCACTGGCATTTTCGCAGGTGATAATATCACCATTTGCTATAACCGGAAGCGATACCGCCTCTTTCACTTGGCTAATAAAAGCCCAGTCAGAAACACCTTTATACATTTGATTACGGGTGCGTCCATGAACGGTGATCATTTTTACACCTTTATCTTCAGCAATTTTAGCAAGCTCTGGCGCATTTCGGTTGGTTATATCCCACCCGGTTCGCATCTTAAGTGTCACAGGGATATCAACGGCTTCAACTGTAGCCTTAATGATCTTTCCGGCTTCTTCAAGATTTTGCATTAGTGCCGACCCGGCATAACCATTTACAATTTTCTTTGCCGGGCAACCCATATTAATGTCAATGATCTGCGCGCCTTTGTCTTCATTCATTTTCGCGGCCTGCGCCATCATTTCAGGATCATGACCGGCAAGCTGCACTGACATTAAATATTCGTCACTTTCAGCGGTCGCCATTTTATGGGTCCGCTTATGATCACGGATCATCGCCTGACTAGCGATCATTTCAGATGTGACAAGTCCCGCACCAAAACGCTTAACAAGTCGTCTAAACGGCAGATCAGTCACACCGGCCATAGGACATAAAAGAACCGGGTCTTCGACCGTAATCGGACCTATATTTATCGGTTTAAGCACACTATCCATGGTTAAAAATTAAGCAATCTTTCAAAATGTCTAAAAATTAGTCAATAAGGGCGGCACTATAACCGAAATGCCCTATAAGGTCAAAGTAGAAAAATCTGTAATTTATAGGGGACATTTTCAAGTAAAAATGATAGCGTCACCATCATGACAATAAAGAATGTAGCCATTATCGTTGCCGCCGGTCGCGGTCACCGTCTGGGCGGGGAAATACCAAAACAATATCTTGATGTAGGTGGCATGCCTATACTGCGCCGCAGCGTAAATGTATTCCTTGAAAACCCGACTATTGATCATATTCAAGTGATCATCCATCCTGATGACTTAGAGCTTTATAATTCAGCCGTTGGTGATCTTGACCTGCCACCACCAGTTCATGGCGGTGAAACACGCCAGCAATCTGTTTTAAAAGGGCTAGAGGCGATCAGTGATCTGATGGCAGAATATGTCTATATTCATGATGCGGCCCGTCCATTTTTAAAGCAGAGCACCTTAAATAAGCTTATCAGCGAAGTAGAGGAGCATGGTGCAGCCATACCGGCCTTAAGTGTTACAGACACCATCAAATATATGGCCGCAGACAGTATTCAAAACACCATCGACCGCAGTTTTTTATACCGGGCGCAAACGCCGCAAGCCTTTCGTTATAAAGCTATTTATATGGCCCACCGCCGCCATGAAAATAACGACCTTACCGATGACAGTGCCATTGCCGAACAAAGCGGCCTTAAGGTGCGGATAATTCCCGGCAGAGAAGATAACTTTAAAATAACCACCGAAGATGATTTAAAAAAAGCGCATATTATGACCCAAAGCTCTTATACAGATGTCCGCATTGGCTATGGCCTAGATGTTCACGCCTTTGAGGCAGGCGATCATGTGATCCTCGGCGGCGTAAAAATACCTCACGGCAAAAAATTAAAAGGACATTCGGACGCAGATGTCGCTATGCATGCGATCACCGATGCCCTTCTTGGGGCCATGGCGCTTGGGGATATCGGCGAACATTTCCCGCCCAGTGATAAGAAGTGGAAAGATGCCAGTTCAGATATATTCTTAAAGCATGCCGTAAAACTGATAGACGATGCCGACGGCGTAATTGCCAATATTGATCTTACTATTATCTGTGAAGAGCCAAAAATAGGCCCGCACCGCGATAAAATAAGAGATAAATTATCTGAAATTATTGACCTTGATATGGGCAGAATAAGCGTAAAAGCGACAACCACTGAAAAGCTAGGCTTTACGGGTAATGGCGAAGGCATTATGGCACAGGCCGTAGCAACAATCAGGTTACCGGAATAATTATGGTACTTAAAAACTGGAATAAATCATTCTTTCATCCGTCGCTGTGGCTATCGACCTGGTTTTATAGTGGCCTGATCCCCTTTGCACCAGGAACATTCGGCAGTATCGCCGCCCTGCCCTTTGCCTGGTTTATTATAGACGGCGGCGGAAAAATAGCGCTGATTTTAGCGACAATAATTATATTCGTCGTCGGACTTTGGGCCTCAAAAGAATATATGAGCGAAACCGGAAAAACCGACCCCGGTGAAGTGGTAATTGATGAAGTAGTCGGCCAGTGGATGGTTTGCCTACTGATTGTTGATAATAATCATATCGGTCAATATTTTCTCGCCCTGCTCAGTTTTCGCGTCTTTGATATTATGAAACCATGGCCTATATCCGTGTTTGATAAGCGTCACGATGCATACGGCGTGATGATGGATGATGTGGTAGCGGCAATAATGGGAGCAGTGGTCTTTTATGCTGTAAATCAATATGTTCTCGGATGAAATAAAATCACTTGCTACTGAAGTACTTGACCTAAGCCGCGCCAAAAACCTTAAAATTGCCACGGCGGAATCTTGCACTGGCGGCTTAATCATTGGCGCCCTAACCGAAATTGCCGGATCATCGGACGTGGTTGATCGCGGCTTTGTCACCTATACCAACCGCGCCAAGATGGAATGTTTAGGCGTTAGCGCTGATACGTTGAAAATTGATGGTGCCGTAAGCCCCGAAGTGGCCATAGCCATGACCGAAGGGGCCATTAAATACTCATCAGCGAATATTGCTGTCTCTGTAACCGGTATCGCCGGCCCGGACGGTGGCACCGATCAAAAACCAGTTGGACTAGTCCATATGGCCGCCATAAAACGCGGCGGCAATCCCCTGCACCAAATGCATAAATTCGGCGACCTTGGCCGGGGCGCCGTGCGCCAAGCAACAATTATTGCCGCCTTAAAGCTTCTGAAGGAAGTGATCTAAACCCCGCGCAGTACCTGAGCTGGTCTTACTGACATGGCTTTATATATGCTGAACATACCGATGGACATGGTGATTATAATGCTGGCAACCACAGTAAGTAGTGGAATTTGAAGTGAGAAAGTCCATTCCATTTCCATAATACCAACAACAATACCGTAAGCGGCAATAGAGCCAAGAACGATGGCAACAATCCCCGTTGCTACACCAAGAATAACAAATTCAAATATATAAGCTTTCAGGATATCCATCCTCGTCGCGCCCACCACTTTAAGCACAGCACTATCATAAATGCGCCCTTTATGGCCCGCCGCTATTGCACCACTAAGCACCAAAATACCTGCGACAATCGTAATTGACGCCATGACGTCAATGGCGCCTTTTATCTGAAGTAGTAATAGCTGAACATTTTCCAGCACTTCTTTAAGGCGTACTGTTGTCACATTAGGAAATTCTCTGGTAATCGCCCGGTAATTGGACGCTTCGGTTGGTGATGATGATTTTATGGTTCCTACATAAGTGAACGGCGCATCACTTAATACAAACGGATCAAACATAAGCACATAATTTATGCCAAACCCACCCCAGTCAACGGCACGAATTGAGCGCACAGTAACATCTACACTACGGCCAAGCACATTGACGGTAATATTGTCGCCCGGTCCAAGGTCCATACCTTCAGCCATATCATTACTGATCGAAACTTCCGGCTCGCCCTGATATCCTTCCGGCCACCAGTCACCGACGGTAAGTTTATTGTCTTCCGGCACTTCACTAGCAAAGGTCATCCCTCTATCGCCGCGTAGCATCCAGCGTACATCCTGATCTACTTCCACTTCTTCTGAAGAAATTCCTTTAACATGGGTGATCCGGCCTCGTAAATTGGGAACGGTCCGATAAAGGCTCACTCCGTCTTTGGCCAAAGCAAACTCTTTAAAATCAGCATGTTCTGCTTTTTGAATATCAAGAAAGAAATAAGACGGCGCATCCGTATCGACCCGGCGTTCAATTTCCGCATCAAGGCCAAATTCCACCAATGAAATAGCGGTAAGCAGTATTAAACCAAGCCCTAGGGAAAGAATAATTGACAACGTTGAATTACCGGGTCTTGTTATATTGGAAAGGGCAATCCTGAGTGCCGGGCTAAAGCGGCGCGGCAGATATCCGACAGTATGGCGCACCAGATAACCAGTCCCGAGCAATAAACCAAACGAAGCAAGCATGCCGCCCATAAAGTAACCGGTTAATTCCCTATAATCAGCCATTAAAAATACCACACCCAACATAAGTGCGGTCAGCCCAACTATGATCATTAAATAAATACGGGGTATTTTTTCGCTTTTTTCACCTGATATAGTCAGACGGAACAACTGCCTCGCGGAAACATTCTTTGCTTTAGCAAGCGGCCATAAAGTGAATATCAAACTAATGAGAATGCTGTAAAATGCCGCCACGGCCAACGGAACAGGGAAAAACTGGCGCGAAATATCAATCGGCATTTTACTTTCTAAGAAGTCAGCAAACAAAAAGGGCAGACTTCCCCCGGCAAGTAACCCAAGCACAATGGATATAAAGGACATAATCATTATTTGCTGCAAGTATATTTGAAAAATAGTATTTGAACTTGCACCAAGAATTTTAAAAGTAGCAATGGTATTGGTTTTAGAATTGAGATAGCCATGCACTGCATTGCTGACCCCGACCCCACCAACAAGCAAAGCGGTAAGCCCAACAAGGGTCATAAACTGGCCCATACGATCAATAAAGCGTTGGGTACTGCCACCGCCACTGCTTTTATCACGAACCCGCCAATCGGAATCCGGGAAAGCCGTTTCTGCGTCTTCTTCGAATTTTTGACTGTCAGCCCCTTCGGCTAACCTTAGTCGGTAATTATATTCTACCAGACTACCAAATGTAATCAGTCCCGTTTCTTCCATGCTATCAGATGAAACAATTATCGTCGGTGCTAGCTGAAATCCTGCGTTGGAACTATCAGGTTCTTTTACGGTAATGCCTCTAATCTCATAAGCAAGGCTGCCGATATTAAGAATATCGCCCACTTTTCTATCAAGTCTTGTTGCAATGGCTTCTGATGGAACGGCGCCCCAATGACCATCTTTAAATTCAAAAAGCTCCTTTGTTGAAAGCCCGCTAGACGTAATAAGCTCGCCAAACATAGGATAACCGCCATCAACCGCTTTAACTTCAATAAGGCTGCTATCGGTGAAGCCTTCCGTATGGGCCATAGCGCGAAGCTCTGTGACCAGTGATATTTCAACGGATCTCTCAGTGGCATATGCCATTTCTTCTTCAGTTAGGGTGCGTTGATTTGTTTCAATTTCAACGTCGCCGCCAAGAAATGTTCGCGCGTCCCGCTCAAGGCTGGTAGAAATGTTTTTGGTAACAGATCCAACCGATGCGATAATTGCCGTTCCTAAAAATAAACAGGCAATAAAAATTCGAAAATGCTTAAAAGCAAATCGGAGTTCCCGCAGTGCGAATTTCATTGCAATCATTATTCGGCCACTTTCCTGTTTTGCTCGTCAACAATCAAACCATCTTCAATATGAATGATTTCATCACATTTTCCGGCTAACTCCTGATCATGGGTAATCAGTATGAGTGTGGCATTGTTTTTTTGTCTAAGCGTAAAAATAAGCTCAATAATATTATGGCCTGTTTTACCGTCAAGATTTCCGGTTGGTTCATCGGCAAATAATATTTTTGGCTCCGGCGCCATGGCCCGGGCAATAGCAACACGCTGCTGCTCCCCGCCCGAAAGCTGAGTTGGATAATGATCCATCCGGTGATCAAGGCCTACATCAACTAGCATATTTTTTGCAATTTCTTCCGCACCATTTATCCCGGCAAGCTCTAACGGCACGGCCACATTTTCAAGTGCTGTCATGGTTGGAATAAGGTGAAACGCCTGTAAAATAATACCGATATTATTTCGCCTGAACATTGCAAGCTCATCTTCGTTCATATTATCAAGCACATGCCCGGCGACAATGACGGAACCTTCCGTCTGACGTTCAAGCCCGTTCATCACCGACATCATGCTAGATTTACCGGAACCGGACGCGCCCAAAATGGCTACCGCCTTACCTTGAACAACATTTAAATCTATACCATTTAAGATTTTAACTTCAAAATCGTTGCTTTTAAGTCTGAGATGAATATTCTGTAGTTCAAGAATTAAATTGTCAGTCATATTTTATTTTACTCATTAACGGTGAGGTTGTACGTGCCTATTTTTCAATTGTTATACATTAATGTTATTACCACTCCAATAGCCATATTCAAGCATATTGCGATTAAACGCATTATTTTTACGTTTATAATGGTTGTCAGCTCTTTATACGCAATGACACAGCTTAGCCATGCGCAGGATAAAAAAATAATTCTTGCTTTTGGTGATAGCCTGACCGCAGGTTACGGCCTTGCACCCGGCGAAGGCTTCACTGACCAGTTAGAAGATACCTTAAACGCCATTGGCACAAATGTAATTGTTATTAATGCCGGCGTTTCGGGCGACACGTCCTCTGGTGGCCTTTCCCGCCTAGAATGGGTCCTTGCCAATCTTGCGCAGGTAGACCTTGTGATACTTGCTCTTGGTGGTAATGATGCACTTCGCGGCATTCAACCAGAATTCACCCGCAGCAATATTGATAAAATGGCCAGCATCTTAAAAGATAAAGAAATCTCTACCCTGATTGCCGGGATGATGGCGCCGCCAAACCTCGGCCAAGTTTATGCTCAAGATTTTAACAGCATTTTTCCTGATACTGCTGAAAAATATGACGCTGACCTCTATCCGTTTTTCCTGGATGGTGTTGCTGGTTTCATAGAACTTAATCAGAATGACCGTATCCATCCCAATCCCAGAGGTGTTAAAATCATCACCGCGAAAATGGCCTCAAGCATCATTGAAGCATTGAAATAGCACTAAAAAAGAGTAGTTTTTCCACTTCATCTCAAAAACCTGTCACTTCATCGCATTGGGCTTTTAATCCCGTGATATTTATTTATTACTGGTTTTGCAAGCAATGTTCCTCCCTATAGCTACTTGCTCTCTAATTGCTCCACATGAGCAGAAACTGAACATAAACAGGGGTATTTTACTATTAACAGTAATTTCCCTACTCCCCCTTCCCCCTGTTTGTTATTGCAAGCTCCCTTCTAAAAGGGGGCTTGCTTTTTTTTGGGCTTTCATTCAATTATAACTAATGAAATTTAATACATAGGAAGATCATGTTAAATAAATTTATTTTTCCAATATTGATTTTTACTTTTATACTAAATATACAGTCCTCCTTAGCTCAGAAGGCCCTCACAATTGGCGAAGAGCATATATTGCACTCTGACATATTGGATCAAGATAGGACTATCCTGGTTGGCCTCCCGCGTAATTATGATGCTGAAAAAAAATATCCGGTATTATATCTGCTAGATGGCAGACGATATTTCTTAATGGCACATGGCGTAATTGATTTTCTAGAGGGTAGAGCACAAAAAATACCTGAAATAATCCTCGTCTCTATTCCAAATATATATCGAAATACCGACCTGACACCAGTTTATGAAACAGATGATCCCAATGCTCGACTAATTGAATATAGTGGCGGTGCTGAAAATTTCCTTAAATTTATAAAGGATGAACTTCAGCCTTTTATTAACTCCAATTATTCATCAAACGATAATAATATTCTGTTTGGACACTCAGTCGCGGGGCTTTTTGCTACATATGCTTTTCTGAATGAGCCAGAATTGTTTGACAGTTATATAACCAGCGATCCCAGCCTTTGGTACGGCGAAGGTATGATGATCAATAAGTTTTCAGCAAATAAAATAGCCTTCCAAAAGATAGAAAAAAGCATTTACATGACGCAAATCGACCGAAGCAAAGACGAGGAAGATATTATGTCGCGGCCCCAAGCAGACTTTATGGCGATCCTTGACGAATTACCAAACATAAGAGCGTCAAAGGTACTGATCACCGGCGAAAGCCATGGAACAGTCCCGCTTAAAAGTTTATATCAGGGACTTCCGTTTATATTTAAGGATTATGAGGCAGAATTTGGCTATTAAACTTAACTTTGATCATTACGGTGAAAAAACAGGTGGATCCCCACTGGTAATTATTCATGGCCTTTATGGTTCGGCGAGCAATTTTCGCGGACTGGCCAAAATTTATGCCCAGCATTATCAAGTTTACTGCGTTGATCTTAGAAACCACGGAAACTCCCCGCATTCAGATGACATGTCATATCCTTTAATGGCGGCGGATGTAGTAGAATTTATGGATGATCAGAATATTGACCGCGCTCATATCCTTGGCCATTCCATGGGCGGCAAAACGGCGATGCAGGTGGCACTAAGTTACCCTGAGCGCATTGATAAACTGGTACTTGGCGATATAGCACCAATTTTATACCCCAATCATCATGAAAGTATCTTTGAAGGCCTTACCGCCATCCCACTGGATCAGATAAAATCACGCGGTGAAGCGGATAAGCTCCTCAGCCAATATGTGGATGAAGCCGGTGTTCGTATGTTTCTGCTCACTAATCTTGTGCGCAGTGACGAAGGCGGCTTTAACTGGCGCATCAATATACCGGCGCTGATAAACAATTATGATCATATCGCAGCGGCACCCGACGGCATATCTTACGATGGCGAGACCCTTTTCATTCGCGGTGAACATTCTCATTACCTGCTAGATGAATATGTGCCAGAAACACTTGAATTATTCCCGAGCGCCCGCATTGAAACCATCGACGACTGCGGCCACTGGCTCCACTCAGAAAAACCCCAAGAATTCTCTAAAATTCTTTTAGATTTCCTAAAGTAATTTTCAAAAATCCTACTCGATTTCCTAGAGTAAATACTGCACCCTCTTGATGATGTGATCTGCGGCATGATCTATTTCTTCTATAGTCGTCATGCGGCCTATACCGATCCGTACGGAAGCATCAATTTCCTGCTTGTTAAGTCCGATGGCCTCAAGAACATATGATGGCTTATGCTTCGCTGAAGAGCAGGCAGAGCCTGTTGAAATAGCGATATCCCTCAGATCTGCGACCAATATATCACTTTTAATGCCGTAAAAAGTCAGATTTATATTTCCTGGATAACGGTTTTCACGGCACCCATTAAAATGCACATTATTGAGAGCCGCCGAAATTTTACTGAGCAGTCTTATGGAAAGCTCGGTGACATGCTGGTAGTCCTTAGCCATTTCTTCACCGGCAATGGCGCATGCCTTACCGATCCCTGCACATAACGCCGGGGAAAGTGTGCCAGAGCGAAGGCCATTTTCCTGACCGCCGCCATCAATCAACGATAAAATTGGCGTGTTTTTTCTTAAATAAAGC
>ENA-OREN01005104-OREN01005104.1-marine-metagenome-genome-assembly--contig:-NODE-5104-length-11062-cov-6.188803_pt1 | contig 11062 bp, 7 predicted proteins | sample MGYA00248624_ERZ508555 | MGnify/ENA primary metagenome ERZ508555 (study PRJEB26222, sample SAMN06267773) | marine metagenome | isolation source: Saanich Inlet, British Columbia, Canada | place...
CGAGCGAAAAATGGGCTGCTGTCGATCACGGCGCCATTCCGTTTTTGATGAACGGCGCCGATTGCATGGGAGCGGGAATTCAGATGGCAGACCCTTCTGTTGAGCCAGGAGATTTGGTCTGGGTTCGCGACGAGGCTCATGGCAAGCCGTTGGCACTGGGAATCGCACTTGTGGATGGCCAAGAGATGATGGAAATGAACAAAGGAAAGGCCATCCAAACGCTTCACTGGGTTGGAGATGACCTATGGGAACTCGAAACCCAATAATGTGTAAATTTGTTGAGTTTTCTTGAATCTCGAACGGTCAAGTTTCATTTGTAGCGAGTCGGCCGCCGAATCATGCAGCGACTGTTGGCTTTCACTCTAGTCTGCCTTTTGGCGACCGCTGTAATCGCTTCTCCCGGCTACGAAAGTGGCGAAAATGAAGAAGCAAAATTCTCAGACACGGATATTACCGGCCTAGAATACCCAGAAACTAGTCATTCATTGGAAATTTTTCCAATTGTCATTGCACTGAGTGAAGAAGCGGCTGCAAACGGAACAACGGTGACTTGGGTTACACAAATTTGTGTTAACTCAGGAGTTTGTTATGCACCCGAAGTTATTGATTTGATTAGTGAAGATGATGGAAATACTTGGATCGGCGAAGTGATGGTAAATGATACGGCTACCTATGTCAATTGGCGAATCGATTTGAAATTTCCAGAAGGAAATACCGAGCGAGTTCCCGAAGAGGGTTGGGGCTGGAAAGTCTGGTCCGATTGCTGGTTTGATGGTGAAATTTGGGGTGGAGAAAATCAGGAATGTGTCGATGAAAACCAACCTCAACCTGATGAGGGAGGACTATTCCTTCCGAACATTGGCATAGTAGCATCAATTGCTGGAATCACTATGGCAGCATTGATTGCTCGTCGCGATTGAGCAATGCTATGAGTGCGGGTGAAGATCAGCCGGGATTCATTCGATTGGAATTTTCTGAACTTGATTCTGAAGAGATGTCTGAGCGTGCAGAGTCATTCTATGAATTGATGGATAAGCGCCGTACTACGCGGCATTTCTCAACTCGTGAGGTGCCGCGTGAATTGATTGAATTAGCCATTAAGACGGCTAGTACAGCACCTTCAGGGGCTCACCTACAACCTTGGACATTTGTTGCGATTTCGAATCCAGAACTCAAAGCACAAATCCGCGAAGCGGCTGAGACTGAAGAACGCAAGACCTACTCAGAGAGAATGCCAGAAGCTTGGGAAGAATTGCTGGCTCCACTCGGAACAGATGCGGTGAAGGAGCACATTACAGATGCTCCGTGGATAATCGTGATTTTCAGGCAGAGCAAACGGCAAAGAGACAATGGCGAATGGGGGCCGACTTACTACGCTCAGGAGTCTTGTGGAATTGCTGCAGGGCTGTTTATCGCGGCAATTCACAATATGGGGTTGACTACGCTGACTCACACGCCCTCTCCAATGGGTTTTCTGCGAGATCTGCTAGGCCGTCCAAGCCACGAACATGCAATGTTGTTGATGCCTGTTGGGTATCCGGATGAGGGAGCGAGTGTGCCTGACCTCAGCCGAAAGACTCTGGATGAGGTTTCGGAATTCTTCGAGTGAATCAGATTCTCATTCTAGATCAAGGATAAGGCCTGTAAGGCTTGATTTTGAAAGCAGCTGTTCGCTTCTCATCCGTCATATTGGCCTCTGCTATCTTTGAGTGGTCTTCAACCAGCTGCTTCCAGTCTGTCTTTTCCGACTCTGACTCCTCTCGCTTCCAAGCGCACAGTCCCTCAATTCCGTCGTTTAGTCCGCAATTCGCCTTTACACGGTCCACAATGAGATCAAGCTCAATCTTCAGCTCCCGCGTCCTGCCCAGGCTACCCAAATAATCAGAGTGCACCTGTTCGATCTCTGGGGTTCTGGTGGCCGGGTCGTTACTGAAATCATCCGGGTCACTACTGGAAATCTGCAAGTCCTTCTCGTCCTTGATCTGTTTAGCCAAGTTCTCGTCGAGTCCTTTCAGCAGAGGGTTGGTGTGTTCGGGCTTCAGTGTACCAGAAATCGAAGTATTCGTGGTGGTGTATTGCTTGACTATATCTGGATGTTTCTCCTTGATCTTCTTCTTGTCTAGTGTTGAAACTGTCAACTTGTCTTGAAAATCAATCACACCCTCAATACCTCTGCAGTCGCCCATTAGTCTGCGTAATCTGTGAGCGAACAAAGACGCGTTTTTCTTTGCTAATACATGCTTCTTCTTCGTCTCAAGCCAATCAAATGCTAGTTCCAATTCGTATTTACTAGCCTTCTTTGTCTTACCATTAGAGAGTACATTGTAGATTGTTGTGGCAAGCTCTATCTGGGGCCTGTGTGATTCGATAAGTTGGTTGAGAGTTTCGGCCTGTTTGATAGCGGCGGCGACCTGAGTGTCATCCATTTTGAACCATTCGCCATGGACTCGGTATGGAGCCCAAACGTGATGCAGATAGTTCTCTGTGGTAGAGACTGCGATGACTTGCATTTCGTATACTGAGTATACTTCTCTTGCGTTTCCAGTCTGGTGATCGTAAATCCTGTCTTCGACTGGACGGTCAAATTTGGTTAGTCCAATCTTGACATAGTTACTGACCCGTCCGGTGCGGAAGTCTCGGTCGCGCAGGAAGTATAGCCATCCGGGGATGAGTGCAACTCCCATGATTATCAATTCTCTCAGACCCTATTCAATGTACCGTGGGGTTTGTAAGGGGCCGGATTCCAAAATTTATCATGGCAATCAGAAAACCCGAAGAGCTTACTCCTGACCTTATGGAGGAGTGGTCAAAGACGGATATCGAGGCGAGGATTGTAGTAACAGGGACAAGGGCAAACTGTCTCGAAGATTTGGCGAACTGTTCCGAATCTTATGGTGTGCTTTCCGCGATAGAAACAGTGACCGCAGTTAGATCCGATATTCTAGGTGTCAAGCTGGTCCAATACTCCTCAGAGGGGGTTTTGGCCAGGGATGCGCCCCGCCATTCCGAAGCATATGTGGTGTGCTTTGAGACGATTCGCGAAGCTATGACGACACTCGATTTCAATATGCCTCTAGCCTGGATACATCTTGGTCACGGAGACTATGATTACCAAGTCGACGGAGAAAATGAAGAGGGAGAATGGGGGGGGGATTACGCAACTCTATCTAATGGAGAGGAAGAAGGAGATTGGATTCGTACTGAAGAAATTAGCGACATCATTTCCGAGGGAACAGGTTCTATGTTGTTCTGTATTCTTCCCGTTTGTTGTTCATCCAATTCTGGAGATGCATTACAGAACAATCCCAACGTTCTCGCAATTCATGCTACTAGAACGGACAAGCCCCATTCATTGGCCGAGCAACTTCTTGAAATGCCAGAATGGAAGTCTGTATCTGAAAAATGTTTCCTTGGAGCAACTACGGCTATCGTCAAGAGACCTGGCTTAACTTCAAAAGAGATGTAGATGTAGGGGAATCCTCCTACTGTGATTAGATGAACGACGAAATTAGTGATTTATCAGAAGAAGATGGCTCAGTGCCGATGATCAATAATGAGATGTACTTCGAATCCATTAGGAGTAGTGGTTACAATGACACTGCTATGGCGCTCGGTGAGCTAATCGACAACTCTCTCCAGGCTAAGGCAACCATGGTGGATGTTCTGGTAGCAGAAAGTCACAATAGGGTTGGAAAAAGAAGGAGTTGGCAGGCTTACGAAATTGCTGTTTTGGACAATGGTATCGGAATGAAACCATCTCTCCTCCAGAGGGCTTTGAGGTTGGGAGATGGAGAACATCAGAAGGATAAATCTGGAATGGGCAAGTTTGGTGTTGGGCTACCTCAAGCTTCGATCAATCAAGCAAAGAGAATTGATGTATGGTCTTGGCAAAATGGAATTAAGTCTGCTAAGCACGCCTATATTGGCGGCGACGATAGGAAATGGATCAAGAAGCTGGCAATCTTACCTCCTGATGATCTAGAAATTCCTGAGAAGTGGCTAGATAATAGCAAAATAACTGGACAAACTGGAACACTAGTTGTCTGGTCGAACCTGGACCGGATTTCTTGGGTCAAGGCAGAAACGATTTACAACAACTCTGAATTCCTTGTTGGTAGAATGTACAGGGATTGGCTTACAACAGATAACCGAGAAGGTAAGCAGAAGGCGTTAATCAAGCTAATTTCATTTGATAATTCTGGAAGGGAAGAAAGAGATTCTTGGATCTACAAGCCCAATGATCCAATGTATTTGTTGAGTAGATCTTCTGGAATGAAGAGCTCAACTAAGCGAAAGATCATGTTTGAGAAGTGGGGTGAACCACTAGAATTGGAATATGTTGTCCCCCTTACTAAGAAGACTGACGATGGTGAGGAATATGTCGTGCAGCAAGAGGAAAAAATTATTCTCAAGTTTTCTCTGGCTCCAAAAGAGCTTCGAGAACCCCATGATGGAAAAGATGCAGGTAATCTCGACTATGGTAAACACGCCAAGAAGAATGTAGGCGTCTCGATAATGCGTGCTGGAAGGGAGTTAGTGTTGGAATCAAGGTTTGTTGCAAGCAAAGATCCTCGCAACAGATGGTGGGGGGCTGAAATTCATTTCAGTCCTGGACTGGATACGATTCTTGGGGTAACAAATAACAAGCAATCTGCTAAGAGGTTGTCATTCTTTGCGGACAAAGACTGGGATGACTTCGAAGAAGATGGAGAGACAGTTTTTCAAACCAAGAAGAGAATCAAGGAAGAAGACCTTGGGCAATACATCAGTCTTGACATATCTGCGAAGATCCGAAATAACATCTCCAAAATGATGATTACGATAGAAAAGGCTCGAACATCATCCAAGAGTGGTCGTAAGAAGCGCCATGCCGATTCTCCTGAGCGCAAGGGAACCGAGGCAACAAAAGTAAGACAAGAGGAGGGGTATGAAGGAGACTCTGACCCCGAGGAAGATGGGCTATCCAAGGATGAGCGGTTGGATAGATTGAAGGAATTCTTACAGAGGATTGAGGCGGACAATGAATCCGAAGCTCTCGGCGACATCACAGATACAGGACTGAAGTACACCTTCGCTCATGCATATCTTGAGAGTAGTGATGCTTTCTTCACTGTCGATGGGATTGCTGGAGCCATTGTAATCACCCTAAACAGGGCACATGCGGCCTACAACGAATTGTTTGATACACTCCAGATGGATACCAGTGATAAGACACCCCAAGAGCTCAATCAGATGCTACTTAGGGCCAATTCGTCATTGCTGTTGATGCTGATCGCTTGGTCCCGACTCGAGGACGAGTCCAGTGGAGGTGCGAAAATTAGAATTAAGGACATTCGCAATGACTGGGGCAGGATGTCTAGGGATTTCCTGTTGTTTGGAAAAGAGTGATTTCTACTCTTCCTCGTCTTTTCTGACTGCATTCATCAGGTCGTAGTAATCGGTTCGGTCGATTAGCCTACCAAGATGCGAGGATTTCCTTCCGTTTGCCTCTAATGGATCTCTATCCGCTAATCCCCACTTCGTTGACTTGAGGGCCTCGTCTCTATCCACTCCCCACTGGAAGTTCCGCCAGACCGCAAGAACATGCCCCGTCCTCCCACTTCCCATGGAGCAGTGAACAACAACCGGTAGCTCCAATCTCTCCGACTCATCAAGGAAATCAACGATATTCTTGATTTGGTCTTTGGATGAAATATCGCGATCGATAATTGGGGTCATCAGAACATTTTCAGAAGAAAAATGAGATTTATACTGGGCTTCAAGGTCATCGTAAAGCCCAAGCTTTCCTTCAGGGTGAAGTAGGCACACCACTCGCTTAATCCCATGAGCCTTCATGACATTTGTCCAAGAGACAACTCGTCCCTGTTTCACTTTACCTCCGTCGGAGTAACCAGGCCTTTCGCTACCGAATACAATAGTATCATCTGGCCAAGCGGGTCCGAGGTTTGCATTGCCTCCATAGTAGGACTCTGCGTCCTTTACTGATTTTTGTTCCAAACTAGCCGTCTTAGTTTCTGTAGAGGTGATATCTGATGTTTGTTGTTCTCCAAAGTGTGGAAGAGGTGAGTTGTTGACATGTTTACAGATTTGGTTGATCAGTTCGGCAAGAGCGGGAGAGCAGGGGGTTAAATATGCCCCCTCTCTCAAATTGTTCTTTTTATTGTAGAATGATGCCTCTTGATCTGCTCTGATCTCGTCCAGTTTCGATTTGTTATGTTTGGTTAGTATGTGTTCGTAGATTCGCAATGGTTCTTCTAGCTCAGTGTAGCCTTCGAGCATATGCATATAGCAATCTGTTTTTTCATCCCAGCGAGTATTTGGTAGTCCTTTGTCATGCAAGATTTCAGGGCTTTTTACTATCGAAACTCCAGTGAATCTTGCTTTCTTTGCTTTATCAGCGAGATGTATGATAAGGTCACCTTGTGAAACGTCCCTCATGAACCTGTAGATATCGGAACCCCTTCTCCCTGGTATATTTGATTTAGAAAGCAGGGGAGACCATATTGCTGAGCCCATTGCCCTTTCACCTTCAATCCGATGAGATTCCCCCTCAAGGTTCCTTTTTTCGATCCAAACGTTCTGTCCCATGACGTCTGGTATCTCGAGTTCAACCTCTAGAAGATCATCTTCAAAGGGCTCGTAATCAGGTGATTCCTGTTCCTCGGTGACTACAAGCGTTTCATCGTCATCAGCAAGATCTTCTTCATCTTCCAATTCATCTTCCTGGCCAACAATCGTTTCTTCGAATGACTCAGGTTTGTACCAATCTTTGTCACCATTCTCCTCATTGAAAATGGGATGTAACTCGTCGAGAGATTCTAGGATCCTCATGTCCTCTTCGTCTGGTTTGCTATCGCAAGTGCAGTCCATCTTCCATCTCTCTGTTGCCCATAGAGCGATGAATGCGTGTCGATGGACTATTGTTTGTTTTCCCCAGTTGTTGTAGTATCTGCCAATTTCGTGAACTCGGTTCCAATCGTTTCCATGAGAGGTATGGTTTCTGTACATCGTTCGCTTATTTCCAGATCCTGGGGGTTCACTTCTATGTGACCTATAGGGATGATTGGAGTACCATGTGTTTCTTGCAGCCTTCGACATCACAAGATTACCTAGACGGTTCAGGTATGCTTCTGACTCTTCCGGCGAAGCAAAGCCTCTGGTTTTGTCACGAAGCCAGTAGTTCTGGATTGAGCCTCCAAGTTCTTGTCTGGGGTCTTGGGGCATGATGTGTTCCATTGTGAAACTCCTTGAGTCTCTCCCATTAACCACGAAGTTATCGTGCCAATAATCGTTCAAGCCAGGATTGATTGTTTTCTCATATTGGAAGAGCAAATAGTGCCCCCAGTTTGATCCAGTATTGTACGCATTTTTTGCTCCGATAATATCTTGCATCATAACAGACAGAGTTCTTCCCGCTTCATTGATTGTAAGGTCGCACAAGAAGTGTGTAGCATACTCATCTGGTAATAGGGTAGGCAGTGAGCTGATAGCACGCTTTCGGGATTTAGAAGGTAGACACCAGGAGGTACCGCCGAACGTCCTGGGTTTCGGTACTTTTCTGTAGATTTCGAAAGCTGCTTCGTGACGTTCATTTTGTTTGAAATCAACTCGCCTTGGACCCTGCCCGCTTCTAGGTGCAATGTAAACTCTGAATAGGGCCCTCTCGGCGGTTTGTGCTACTCGGGCAAAGTCAACTAGTTTGTCAGCATCGATTGAAATATAAGATGCAATTAGTATTGGCTCCATAATTTGGATTTTATTTGAGAGTCTTATGTTGTATAGTGCATCTTTGGCTTTATTGAGATCTTGTGTCCTCTGGGGGTTGAACCGTGGTAATTTAATTTCATTTCTGCGAAGTTGCCTGAATGCTTCAACTACGTCCTGGTACCCTTGCACAAATATCTTCAATTGATTTTCCAAGGTCCGATTCGGCCTTTCCGTAAGTGGCCAGAACTTATCACGAAAATCACTGTAACAAGTCTTAGGGGGGATGAACCTACCTCTAACAGAAATGCTCATTGAATAAGAAACAATGAGATTTTCATTTGTTCGGCCAGATAGATTATATTCATCCAAATCCAAAAGAGATTGAAACCAAATCTTAGGGAAGTCAATCCCACTTGAAATGTGGCCTCTTTGCTCTATTAATTGGATGAGGTTCTTCACTTTGTCCAACTCAGAAACCGGTCTGCCACGATTATTTCTTGCTTCAAATACCATGTGTGGATTTGAATTGATATTTGAAAGCAATACTATTTCTGCACGCTCAAGTATAGTTTTCTTGTACTCTTTGCATTCACTCAAGCTCTTATCTTCAAGTTCCTCCTTAAACCAATTATGAGTGTGCTTCATTCGTCTGACTGGAGTCGTATCATCTCGTCTATGGTCTCCGTTTAACATCAGGTCACTTAGACAGTCGTTGAATGGTGTGTGCTTGGGTATTGAGAGCCTTTGAATATGTTCAGAGTGACCAAGACGTCCACCACCAAGCTTCTTCTTGTAAGTCAATTTGAAGTTGTTAACTAGGCCACTTAGATGCTTAGGTTCCCCCCGTTCTTTCAAAGTTTCTCCGAGTGCCCTTAGGAAAAGCAATGTGGTGATTAGTCGCTGCTGCCCATCAGAAACATCGTACAAAATAGCGTCGTGGCCTCCGGGTAAATCGGACTTGTATTCTCCTTGTTGCTTACATTGAATTGTTCCAAAATTATGGTGCTCGCCTGTACTAGGATAATTGTTGATTATCGTCTCCAAGTCTTGAATGAAGTCTTTTAGTTCCTCAACCCCCCAAGAATATCCTCTTTGATATTCGGGGATTCTGAATAGGTACTTTTGCAAAATATCATGAAATCTCGATGGTTCGGCAGGATTCAGGTTCCCCGGAGCGACTGCGTCAAACACAGTTAATGATGAGGCGCTTCATTGATCGCTGTTTCGGCATCACCAGACGTCTTCCCAATTCCAAAAAGCTTCAGATAGGCTTCTGAACCCGGGTAACTGCTGGTCAACTACAGTCCAAATCTCCGCTTCAGGAGTACCTCCTACTTTGTCTCCGCGGATTACACGACCTACCATCTGAGAGTATAGCACCAGAGACTTGGTCGGTCTAGCAATAATGGCTGCGCTAGTCTTTGGAGCATCAAAGCCTGTTGTCAGTACGTCATAGTTGAATAAAACACAGGGCTCTTCATCGTCCTCATCTAGGAAAGTGTCAATCCACAATTTCCTTTTATCTGGCGGAGTTTCGGAAGTAATCGATGCGCATCTGATTCCCCATCTCATGGATAAGAAAGTGGCCAATATTTGCGAATGTCTAACATTGGTTGCGAAAACCAAAATCCTGTCATGGTTCTGTAGAAGATCCCGCACCTTGTTTAGAATTAACAAGTTACGTTCTTCACTCTCTGAGAGTCTAGTCAATAGCTTTCCATCATAGTCATCTTTGTTATACACTCTGTTTAGATCAGCTTCAGATAATGGCTCATCTGGAGGGGTCATTTGATGGAATTCTGGCTGAGACAAATATCCCTCATCTACTAAGAATTCTAGAGGGCTGTCATAGCCTTCTACCTCTAGAGGTACTTTCTGCTTGTAGTACATCTCTGAGAGTTCCTCATCTTGCTCAATATCAGAATAAGTTCTTCCAGGTGTTGCAGACAAGCCGAGTAAATTGCAATCCTCATTGAGAAGAAGCGTTTCCACCATTAGCCTATATGTCTCTGCAGTCGATTGATGAGCCTCATCGAATACCACCAAATGCACCCTATGACTAAGGTTGGCTAGCCATGTGTTCTCTTTTCGGACCCTAGCCCAAAGTTTGTCCAGACCAACGAATATGATCCCATCATCGGTAACCTCGTCGACATCATGTTCTCCCCACATCCTCTGCAGGTCAACTTCTCTGTTTCCATGGTGAGACCATGCACGCTGGAACTCTCTCGCGGCCTGTTCGCAAAGTACTCCATTGTATGCAAACCAGATTACTAGACGTGGCTCTTCCTCAGCCAAAACCGAACAAATATGATTCATTGCAGTTCTCGTTTTTCCTGAACCTGTTGGCATATGGAGAAATGCTCTGGGCTGCTCTGAATTGAGGTAATTCCTGACTTTTCTAACCGCAGTTCTTTGATGAGTGAATAGTGCATGATTGCCTTTTACTTGTTCCTCTGTTGGAGATAGTTCAACCTTGACCTCTTGAGGAATTTCCTCGTCTGGGATTCGGAACCAACCAAACAGATCTTTCTCGATCTGTGAGTTCTTTCTGATCTTAACTTGCCTAAGGCTCTGCCATGGATTTGATTCATCAATTCCGAGATATCTGCAAAGTGACGCGGCCTGATTTTTCTTCAGAGCATCAGTTAGTATTGATCTTGAGTTCTGATCTCTCAAGAGATCCACATGGCCGCGTAGTTTGATTACGAGATCTATCCGATCTTTAGCGCCAAAAACTCCATCAGAAGTAAGCTCTGCAAGCCTTCTAACTGCTGAATCTAGTAAGCTGTCCAACTGCCTATCTCCGACATTGGCGACGGCTGCCTCAATGGTAAGCACGGGTGCTGTAAGAATAGTAGTTATTATCAACTCTCTCTTCAAGGAAAGACGTTCGCAAAGAGGGTTGGGTAGAATGCCTAAATGCTGTGCGGCCTGTGGGTGAATATATGGTGGACCTTCTGGCTCTCTACAAAGAGACTGGTGATATCCCTTGGGTCGTTGGTTTAAGCGGAGGGAAAGATAGTACTGCGGTCACCATGAAGATGCTCGAGACTCTCGAGAATTTACCCCCTCCAATCCGTCGACAAAAGCAGTGCTTCGTGGTTTGTGTCAATACTTTAGTTGAAGCGCCGCCAGTCATAGGGCATGTATACAGTTTCATTGCAGAACTGAAAGATTATGTCCGTGACAGAGAATTACCAGTCGAAGTTGTCGAATTAACTCCAGAAACTAATCAAACATTTTGGGTGAACTTAATTGGACGAGGTTATCCTACCCCCGTTCGAGAATTTCGATGGTGTACTGACCGGATGAAAATTCGCCCTCAACAAAAATTCATTGAAGATAACAAAGA
>ENA-OREN01005106-OREN01005106.1-marine-metagenome-genome-assembly--contig:-NODE-5106-length-11061-cov-2.540149_pt1 | contig 11061 bp, 10 predicted proteins | sample MGYA00248624_ERZ508555 | MGnify/ENA primary metagenome ERZ508555 (study PRJEB26222, sample SAMN06267773) | marine metagenome | isolation source: Saanich Inlet, British Columbia, Canada | place...
ACGACAACTTGAAACATCTAACCCATTACCATTTGAGGATAATTATCTGTTTTACTTGAACCATGATTCATTACATCTTTGTTTGTATCGCTTGATCAAGAAATCTAATCTAGGATATGAAAAGAATGGTAAGCGTTATTTGAAACCTGTGAACCATGCACATCGTTATAGATGGAACACTATCGCTAAGAGTAACAAGGATGTTAATCCTATTCTAGTTGAGAGAATGTTAGGACATAGTACGAGCATAGCATTAGACAAACATTATCTGAAACCAACTACGCCAGAACTATTCATAGAGTATAAGAAACTAATCAAAGCTTTAACAATACACTAAGACATTCAAACACATTACACACTATGTACACGTATAGCTATAAGGTAATTGTAATAGGCATAACTAGGATAGAATAGTACAAAGTGATATAATATAAGATCCGACTGTACGAATAGTAGTGTACATATCATACTTTGATTGATTAGTTTCTAGGCATACACGGGTTATGGCTCATATATAATAAGGCTAGATAGTAGTAGTAGGAGAAGGTTATCAAACTCTTAGTTTAACAAAAAATACAACAAAATTAGTGACTAAGTGTGTTCGTATAACAATAATTATACATACAAACTAACTAAACACATTATTACAAAAATAAAAAGGTGTAAGAGAAGTTTATTGTTCTAACTTCTTCTGTTGTCGTACTTTGTGTGTGACATACCCTTGGTATGCAATGATAATACCAGCTATAACAAAGGCAGGGACCATGAGAACTTGGTTGGAATCCACATCGATGTAATGCTGTGATGATAAGATGCTAGCTGCAACAAAGATTGAGCCAATAGATGTAAAGAATATCTTAAACATCTTTGTTACCTCATTTGTTACGGTCTTGATCTTATCGTTTGGATTGTTGTCCATGTAACACATATGTTATCTGGGGTATATATTATGTACTACATATATTATATAAGTAAGGTAATATAATTAATAGATAGTATGAGCGTAGATTTGGGAAAGAAAGTACAGATTGAACAGTTAGAATGTACTAGGTGTGATCGTAAGTGGTGGCCTAGATTAGATGAATCAGGCGTGTCAGTATTGCCTAAGACCTGTCCTAAATGCAAGTCGCCTTACTGGAATAAAGTATTACAAAGAAAATCAGTGAGTGAGGCTAGAAAGAAGAAATGAAACACACTAGAATAATTTGTTATTATTGTCGTAAGATACCTACCTTTGAAACCAGGATATCTAGTGAGGTATCGAGTATTGATTTGGTTTGTGACTGTGGCACAGTTGTAGGTTTTGATATTAGTAATAATCGTGTTCAAGAACTTAAAAATGGACATGATAAAACACTTGAAATTGAAGATGATTTATTACAATCTGTAAAGTCTAATATTATTTATACGGGCAATATTCAAGATGCTAAAGATTGCAATATTTATATTGTTACTGTTCCAACACCAATTGATTCTACAAATCGACCAGACTTAACCCCTTTAGTTGAGTCATCAAAGGATGTGGGGGCTGTTTTAAGTCAAGGCGATATTGTTGTATATGAGTCTACTGTCTATCCCGGTGTTACAGAAGATATTTGCGTACCAGAATTAGAGAAATCATCAGGCATGAAGTTTAACAAAGATTTTTTCTGTGGTTATTCTCCAGAGCGCATCAATCCAGGAGATAAAGAGCATACAGTTACTAAAATTCTTAAAGTAACTTCCGGTTCTACAATAGAAATCGCCAAACAAGTTGATGATTTGTATAAAGAAATAATTACTGCAGGCACACATTTAGCATCTAGCATTAAAGTTGCAGAAGCATCTAAAGTTATTGAAAATACACAGCGTGATGTAAACATTGCGCTAATTAATGAGTTAGCACTTATTTTTGATCAAATGAATATTGACACTAATGAGGTGTTAGAGGCTGCAGGTACTAAGTGGAACTTTATTAAGCTAACACCAGGTCTTGTGGGTGGGCATTGTATTGGCATTGATCCATATTACTTAACTTTTAAAGCAGAAGAGGTTGGGTATAAGCCAGACCTTATTCTTGCAGCAAGGCAAATCAATAATGGAATGAGTAAGTATATTTCAGATCAAACTATTAAAGAGATGATTAAAGCTGGACAGACCATTAAAGGGTCTGAAATACTCATACTTGGCGTCTCTTTTAAAGAGAATTGTCCAGATATGCGCAATACTAAAGTTGTTGATATTATTGAAGAGCTTAAAGATTTTGGTGTTAATGTGGATGTGTATGATCCATGGATTGATTACGAAGAAGAGAGGTCTTGGTATAAGCATGGAATTATTGATAATCCGTTAGAGTCGGACAAGCAGTATGATGCTATTGTTGTGGCAGTTGGACATAGACAGTTTAAGAACTATACCGTGGAGGATTTTAATAAAATTACTAAAGAAAATACTATTTTGATGGATGTGAAAAATATAGTTCCTAACCCTACTTGGAGGCTCTAAAAAGAGCTAGTTTACAATATTGTGAAATCAATTTTTTCTTCATTTTTATGGGGTGCATCTTCTCAACTTACCATTACAATTTTTAATTTTATAAGCATGGTTGTGTTGGCAAGACTGTTGACGCCACATGACTTTGGTTTAATTGCTATGGTTACAGTAATTACAGGTCTAATTATTATGGTTAGTGAACTGGGCATTGGAACTGCTATAGTTCAGAGAAAAAATATTACAAATATACAGCTGTCTAGTTTATTTTGGATAAATATATTTATATCTTTAATCGTGTTTCTTTTTTTAATTCTTTTAGCTCCTTTAATCGCAGAGTTTTATGAGCAAGAAGTGTTAAATAAAGCTACATTGATCGTTTCTTTGTCAGTCTTAGTAAGCCCCTTTGTTATGGTTCAAAAATCCTTGCTTCAGAGGAATATGAATTTTAAGGTAATTTCAATTGCAAATACTTTATCAAGAGTTGCCACTGGTTTGTTGGTAATTGGCATGGCTTACCATGGTTATGGGTTTTGGAGTTTGGCTTGGCAACCTATTTTATCTGTAAGTGTAACATCTATATTTTTATGGAAACATAGTGTTTGGAGGCCATCATTTAGCTTTAGTTTTGCTGCAGTCGCTCCAATGTTGGGGTTTGGAATAGTAACCTTGTACAATACAATTCTGGATTATTCTGTACGTGGTGTCGACAAAATGCTTATTGGTAAGTTTTTTGGAGCCGATACTCTTGGTGTTTATTCAAGATCTTATTATATTTATTTGATTGGAATCAATGGTTTTTCACGTATTTTTAGTTCTATTATGCTTCCAGCGCTTTCTAACATTCAAGATAAGAAAACTTTAGTTAAAGCAAGTTTTTTAAAATCGACTAAACTAATGGTGACAGCAATGTTTCCTTTAATTATTGGGTTATCGGCTTCGGCTGATAATTTTATATTGGTTTTATTTGGTAGCAAATGGCTAGGGATGGTAGATATGTTGCATGCACTCACAATCATTGCAGTAGCTACTACAGCAGGGTCGCTTGTCGGATCTTTGTATATTTCACAAGGCAATGTTAAATTACAATTCAAAGTTGCATTAATTTCAAAATTATTTATTATAATGTCTATGTTGATTGGCCTTAGTTGGGGTGCATTGGGCGTGGCATATGGCGCGGGGATTGCTACGGTTATTACTAATTACCCCATGGTTAGGTTTGCAGGAAGGTCTATTGATATGAGGTATAGGGAGTATATTGCTGTTATAGCTAGCCCCTTATTGATTTCTATTATTATGGGGGTGCTTGTTCTGCTACTTCACATGTATTCCCCCGTTTATATTGACCCGATATTTAGATTGATATTGCAGATATTTATTGGCGCATTATCCTATATTTTAATGACATTTTATTTTGACCCAGATGTGTGTTCAGAAATTTTAAATGTCATAAAAAGAAAAAAATAAACATAATAAAATTGTGTATTAATTTTATTAATTAACTAGTTTTGTATATGAAGTGTGTAGAGGCCAATGGAAACGTCAGGGATAAATACCTGATTGAAAGGAATTTAAACCAGTTAGTTAAAAAATAATACTGTCAATAACAAATATTAGATTAATTTAGGGGTAAAAGAATGAATGTAGGAAATTTAATAGCAACACTAATAAACAAAGTGTTGAATTCTGATAGAACTGTAAAGATTGTTATGCACGATCTAAGGAGAATGTTAGCACGAGTTAAGCATTCAAAAAAAGACATCAAACCTAAAGAGCGTTTGTTGCATTTGGGAGCTGGAAAAAGAGTAATACCTGGCTGGTTGAATGTAGATGTAAAAGGCTCTCAGTATGATTTAGATTTTGCATCTGGGGTGTTGCCTTGGTCAGACGATGTTTTCGATTCGGTTGTCTCTCAACACGTAATTGAGCATCTTGACATGGAGAGTGAACTAATACCTCTTTTTCGTGAACTTAAACGTTGTGTTAGGGATCGTGGAGAAATCTGGCTATCCTGTCCAGACATGGAAAAGATTTGCCACGGATATGTTGAAGATAAAGGTGAATCTTTATATAAAGACAAAATGTATCGATATTCAATGGATGAAAGCATTGGAAGTCAACCCCCTGTACAGAACATAATAAATTATATTTTCAATCAAAATGGAGAGCATAGAAATATATTCGATTATGAGTTGTTAGAATATGCCATTAATCAAGCAGAATTAGGGAGTTGTCAACGTGTATCAGAGTGTGATTTATTGGATAATTTTAAGGATTATCCAAGAAGAGGTGATGATTACCAGTCTTTATATGTAAAGGTTTTGGTAAATAAATAATACACTCTATGAGAATATTAATAGTATCACGCTATGTAGTCTATCCATCATGGCAAGGCCCGGCTCAACATGTACAGACTTTTGCAAAGGCGCTTGTAGATCAGGGGAATGAGGTATTTGTCGCCTCTGGTGAGGATGTGCTTCAAGAAGATAGTATAGAGCAAGATGGATATAAGATTGTTCGTATTCCAATGAATAGAAGTGGAGGGAAATTGGAGTCCCTGCTCTCTATTTCTAGTCATGATAAAGATTGTGCGCTGATTGCAAAAAGATTGTTACAAGAATGGAATCCGGACGTAGTTCACATTGGTGTTATGGTGCAAATGGCATCATTTGTTGAGGTTGCCCATGATATGGGATACCCTATAGTGGCAATTATTCATGATTATTCATGGCTTTGTTACACTAAGTTTTTAATCAACTATCAAGGGAGGTTTTGTAATGGCCCAGAAGATAAAAATAAATGCTTGTTATGTGTGACAAAACAATTAAGCCGAAAAAGACGCATTGCTTCAGATGTATTTATGAAGTTAGAAAATTTTAATTTGATTCCAAGTTATTTTAGTAAAAATTTAGAGAAAAAATTAAATATTTATGGACAAGTTTCAGAATCATTTGATTACATGAAAAGAATCAGAAAATACGTAGATTTTTTTATTGCACAGACACCAATTACAAAGGAAATTATTGAAAAATATGATGTGGAAAGTGACAAGATTATTCTAATTGGGCAATGGTTGAGTGAAGAAAAACTTAAGGTTAATATTCCAAAGGAAAGGCGACAAACTGATAGTAAGATTAGAATAGGGTTTGTGGGTCGTCTTGATTATGAAAAAGGATTGCACGTATTGGGAGAAGCTATTAGGCTACTTAACCAGCCAGAAAAGTTAGAGCTGTGGATACTATCGTCAGGAGCCACAATGGATCGCGTTCAATCGCTAACTGGCAATCTACCAAATAACTTGAAAATTAGAATGTTTGGTGAACTTCAGGGTGATGATGCCTTACCAAGGGTGATATCTGAACTTGATCTGACAGTGGTTCCATCAATCTGGGCTGAAACTGGCCCTAGAGTATTATTAGAAGCTTTAGCGCAAAAAATACCATGTATTGCCACAGACCAGTTGGGAAATAGTTTTATGATTAAAGATCATGTTAATGGACGGTTATTTAAGATGGGGGATTCAAACGAACTATCCGAAATATTAAACAATATAGTTGAGAATCCCGGAATGATCATGGAGTGGGCTCAGAATATTCCGAAGGTTATGGGGAGAGATGAATGGCTTGATAGAATTATTGCGTTGCACAATTTGGCTATTGCTAGCAAGGGGAAGACGTAATATGAGAGTCGCTTATTTTATTGAAGATTATGGCCAGATATCAGAAACATTTGTAACTCAATTAATACATGGATTGCCATCTGAAGACCTTAATGTACGTGTATTTGCGAATAAAATACATAATAACAAGGTTTTTAACAATCCCAATTCAAATTTAACAGTTAAAGAAACAAGATTTATGGAGCTAAATAAGTTTAGTATAATTTTAGCTGTACTATATGGCAGAATAATAAGAGATATATTTTCTTTGTCGAACTTACAAAAAAAAGTAGCAGAAAAAAAGCTAAAAAAATTTATTGAGGACTACAACCCAAGTGTGGCATATATTGATTTTGGAAACAATTCTATCATTGTTCGTAACATATTAAAGGATTATAAAATACCATACGTTGTCCACTTTCATGGGAGAGACGCTTCACAATTGTTTGGAAGAAAGGATTATTTGCATGAAATTAAAATAGTATACAAAGAGGCAAGTAGAGTTATTGTTGCGTCTAGCCACATAAAAAGAAGGTTGATTTTAACAGGATGTCCTGAAAGTAAAATTGTAGTTGTAAATTTAGCGTTTTCTTCAGATAAAATCCCCAAGTGCAGCTGGGATTATCGGAAAACAATAGAGCCCTCAATACTTTCAATTGGAAGGCTGGTCGAAAAGAAGAATCCGATAGCATTACTATATGCTTTTAAGTTAGTAAAAGCCAAAATTAAAAATGCTAAACTTACAATTGTTGGTGGTGGATGTATGGAGGAAGAGGTAAGGTCGGTTTGTAATGAATTAAAAATTGCCGACTCTGTACAATTAAAAGGTGAATTGCCTCATTATCAAGCACTTTCTGAATTTAGAGATAATTGGATATACGCACTTCATTGTGTCACATCGTCAACAGGAGATCAAGAAGGATTTAATATATCCATAATGGAGGCTGGCGCATCTGGAATGCCATGCGTATCCACACTGCATGATGGAATTCCAGACCATGTTATTAATGGTGAAACTGGGTTTTTAGTACCCGAGTACAACTATAATGCAATGGCTGAAAAAATGATAGAACTTTTGTCTAATCCAGAATTGTGTGAAACGATGGGAATGAAAGCAAAAAAACATTATAGCACAGGTTATGCAGTAGAAAAACGCGTGTCAAAAATTAGAGATATTTTAATAAAATCAGGTCAGAATTATGGTTAAGAGAGTTGTAAATTTCATAAGAAAACGGATTAGAATGATACTGTACTTGGGAACTGGAAGATATTGTACAGTATGTAAAAAAACATCTAGTCAATTTCGTTCTTTTGATGGGGTTATCCTCAGCTAGTGGGGAAATTTATTTTTGCACAAAATAGACAATAACAAATCGTTTTCTTTTAATAAAAGAAGGTTTATATTATTGCGTCAATGTATTTTATAGAGTATGAGTGAAAGAAAAGTATCTGTTGTTATCCCGTGTCATAATTCTGAAAAATTTATTTTTGAGGCGATATCTTCTGTATTGAGACAAACATATAACGATATTGAGATTATTGTAGTTGACGATGGATCTAGCGATGATAGTTGGGATGTAATTAAGTCTTTTAAAGAAAAGAAGGTAAAAAGTATACGTCAGGAAAATAAAGGAGGGTGTAACGCTAGAAATATCGGGTTTAGCTACGCCAAAGGTGATTATGTCATGTTCTTAGACTCTGATGATATGATTGGACCCAATGTAGTGGAAAGTCTTGTAAATACGTTTAAACGCGGATCAGATATTTCAGCTTGCTCATGGAAACGCTTGGTAAACGAGAACAATTCTTGGCTTGAAAAGCCTTCTGGCCTAGAAAAGCGCCCAATAAATAATGATTTTTTATATGCTTGGCTGTCAGGGTGGTATATACCTCCATCTGCTTTAATGTGGTCTCGAGAGGCTCTCGAGGAAACAGGTAACTGGGACGAAAGTTTAGCTGCTAATCAAGATGGTGATTTGATTATGAGGGCATTATTGAGTGGAAAAAAAATTAATTATTCAGATAAAGGGGTGGCTTATTATCGTTCTCACGGAGTTTCAAAAATATCTGTAAGTAATAATGTTAAGTCAATTTCAGCGTTGAAATCTAGAATAAAAGTGTTGAAAAAAATCTCGAGTAAACTTGCAGAATTAGGTAGGTTAGAAAAATATAAGGTAGTTATTGGTCAAGCCTATCATAAATTAGCAAGAAATAGTTTTTTAGTTGATTTATATCTTGCTCGAAGCTGTGTAAAAGAGTCGAAGATATTGGCTGGAAAAAAGTCGATAATTGGCTCGATGCCACACAAGATGATTGTTCATATGATGGGTTTAGAAAATAAAGAGATGCTCGTTGGTAAAATGCTAAGTAAATTTTATGTTAATAAAACTAGGAGAAAATTTAATAAACTAAAAAAAAATTTAGTTTAAATAGTCATTATGAATACTAAAAGAGTAGCATTTATTATTTTTTCAGATCCAATGATATTCCCCCCTACAATGAATGCAGCATCCATTCTGGCAAAAAAAGGAATTCAAGTGGATATTTATGGGTTGCACTATAATACAGGTGATTATATTAAGCCTGCAAAGGGCGTCAACATAAAATATTGTGGAAGCTTAAGAAAGGGCTTGAAGTTTAGGATGGATTTTATAATTTTTTGTTTTAGAATGATTTTTTTCACCAAAAAAACAAATTATGCTTGGATTTTTTCATACAATATGACAGGAGTACTGCCTGGTTTTTTGGCTGCAAAATTTTCTGGAGCGAAGTGGTTGTATCATAATCATGATTTAACCCCAGTTACTAAAACATGGAGTTTTTATGGATTGTTAAAATATGTTGAGAGGTGGGCATCAAGGCGTGCTGATTTGGTAGTATTTCCTCAAAAAATGAGGGCGGAATTGTTTTCTAAAGAAGCACGATTGAATGTATTTCCACTAATTGTAGGCAATGGGCCGTGTAAGGAGTGGATAGATGTTGATGGTTATGATGAAGATGTTGTTAGGTTAAAGAAAGATTGTGGTTTAATTGTGATTTACCAAGGAGGGTTAAATTGGATGAGGGGTTTGCACAAGGTTATAGCTTCAATGCCATATTGGGACAAACCTGCTGGGTTGTTACTTGTTGGTGGTACTGAACTACAGCCTTCGTTTCCAAACGAAGCATTAAGTCTTGCACAAGAGGTCGGCGTTGAAAGAAGGCTTTTAATTAGACCAACTGAACCATATCTTGAATTACCCAAACTTACTAAATTATGCGATATAGGATTGGGCGTTATGGCGACAGATTTAGATGATTCATGTACTAACATTAAATATTTAGCTGGCGCTTCAAATAAATTATCTGAGTATATGGCTTGTGGGTTGCCAGTGGTTGTTCCCAATTCTGAAGAATACAGGGAGCTTATAAGTGCGAAGAAAGTAGGGGTTTTAACTAATAATAATTCACCACTTGAAGTTGCAAAAGGTATTAATACTTTACTGAATAGTGACAAAGTTAGGGGTAATATGTCAAAAAGAGCTTTGGATTATTTTAATGACGAGCTAAATTACGAATCACAATTCCAAGTGGTTTTAGAAAAAATACTTAATTAGCGTTTATATGAAAATTATTCATTTTGGCGCTACTTTCTATTTCTATCTATTGGTGCTTCTAGCCTGATAGAAGTGTGGATTTTATACGCTAATTTATAAGCATAAAATTTTATAATTAAAACACAGGTGAGTTTATGAAAAAATCGATTAATACTAATGTTATATTGTTTTTAGGCAATAAATGGTTTGGCACTGATTGTAGAATGATAATGGATGCGTTTAGGAGAAAAGGCTATGCGGTTATAGAAGTTGATCCTTATGATTACTTTCCTTTGAGATGGGATGGATTGATATTAAAAATTATAAGAAGAATTTTTAAACCTTTTATGCTTGATAATTACAATAAGGCAGTTTTAGCATTTAATAATAAGGATATAAGTTTTGTAGTGACAAATAAAGGAGTGATGCTTCAAGATACAACTATTGAAAAATTTAAGAATAAAGGAACACCTGTTTACTGTATTTATCCAGATGTTAGTTTTACAAATCAACCGCCAGAGATTGAAAAGGCTATTAAAAGTTATAATTGTATTTTTACAACAAAATCGTTTCACTTGAATGACGATTTTGTTAAAAAGAATATAAATAATATCCAGTTGGTTAGACATGGGTATGATCCAAATGTAAATCGCCCGTTAAACTTAAATTTAGGGATTGATAGTTCTTATAAATGTGATATTTCTTTCGTTGGTGCTTGGTCAAGAAAAAAAGATGAAGTAATGACAATCCTTGCAAACAAGTTCCCATATGAAAAAATCATGATCTGGGGGCCTGGTTGGGAAAGGGGGTCAAAGACCGTTTTAGAATTATGGCAAGGAAGAGCTGCTAGAGGAGATGAGCTAAATATTGTGTATATCTCTTCTAAAATTAATATGGGTATATTAAGTGAGGCGGTTGATAATACAGGTCATGGAGACTTAGTAACAACAAGAACCTGGATGATTCCTTCTACAGGCTCTTTTATCTTACATGAGAAAACTCATGAACTTGCTGAATATTTTTTATTGGATGATGAAATGGCAGTCTATAACGATTATGAAGATCTCATTAATAAAGTATCTTATTATTTAGGTCATGATGATCAAAGGTTGGCTATTGCTAAGAAAACATATCAAAGATGTGTAGAGTCTGGGTATACATATGATTATACGGTTTCTACTATAGTTAAATATCATAAGGACTTTTCATGATTAAAGTTATGATTGTCGGACATTCTTACCTAGAAAAAGAAAATAGAAAAAATCTTGATGTGCTCTCTAAACTTGTAGATTTAAAAGTCATATCTCCAGCCTCATCTAATGGTATGATTTTTAATTACAAAGTTAAAGATAAAAGAAT
>ENA-OREN01005109-OREN01005109.1-marine-metagenome-genome-assembly--contig:-NODE-5109-length-11054-cov-15.623212_pt1 | contig 11054 bp, 9 predicted proteins | sample MGYA00248624_ERZ508555 | MGnify/ENA primary metagenome ERZ508555 (study PRJEB26222, sample SAMN06267773) | marine metagenome | isolation source: Saanich Inlet, British Columbia, Canada | place...
CCAAAATGAGCCTCTTTCAGCATGTTTGTATCATTGTAAGAATCGCCGACTGCGAGCGTTTTGAAGTTCATTTCTCGCAGTCGCTGAACAGTCTCTCGCTTCTGATCTTCCATGCGAATTTTCCAACCCGTAATCATTCTTGAATCTTCATCAATTATCAAATCGTGACAAAACAGAGTCGGCATGTCTAACATCGCCATCAATGGTTTGCCGAAGCCATAAAATGTATCAGATAATACCAAAACTTGCCAATTCGCTCTTAGCCAATCCAAGAAAGATTTTCCACCTACGAGCGGCTCCATTTCGCCGATTATTTTCTGAATATCATCGATAGTGATTCCTCGCTCGTCGAGGATGTCGAGCCGGTAGCGCATCAATTTGCCATAATCCGGCTCGTCTCTTGTTGTTCTCCGAAGTTCGGGAATTCCAAAACTATCTGCGACAGCTTCCCAAATCTCAGGCATGAGAACACCTTCGAGATCAAGACAAACGACTAGCACAATCACCGCTAAAACTATTCTCGTTTGAATATTTTCTTTAGCAATTCTTGCATCAAGTTCTTGACTTCGTCCTCAACCAGAATGATGTGAGTGAGAAAAGGCTGAGGCGAAGGACGCCGGTTCGATTCAAACAAATTCGCAATATCATCGCTGAGTTATCCGAGCGAATCGGCGTTGCAATCGAAACTCAATCAACATTTTTAGAGAAAGGAAATTTCGAAAATCGCGATTTGATTTTAATCGACCGAATTCCTCTTGCTATGCAGGTTGAAACGGATTCAGGAAAAAAATGGTTTCCAACTCTACGCGGAATTCTTGAGTGGCAACCGAGCGAAAAATGGGCTGCTGTCGATCACGGCGCCATTCCGTTTTTGATGAACGGCGCCGATTGCATGGGAGCGGGAGTGCAGATGGCAGACCCTTCTGTTGAACCGGGAGATTTGGTCTGGGTTCGCGACGAGGCTCATGGCAAGCCGTTGGCGCTGGGAATTGCAGTTGTGGATGGCCAAGAGATGATGGAAATGAACAAAGGAAAGGCCATCAAAACGCTTCACTGGGTTGGAGATGACCTATGGGAACTCGAAACCCAATAATGTGTATATTTGTTGAATTCTCTTGAATCTCGAACGGTCAAGTTTCATTTGTAGCGAGTTGGCCGCCGAATCATGCAGCGACTGTTAGCTTTCACTCTAGTCTGCCTTTTGGCGACCGCTGTAATTGCTTCTCCCAACTACAAAAGTGGCGAAAATGAAGAAGCAAAAATCGAAGGCACAGATATTACCGGCCTCGAATACCCAGAAACTAGTCATTCATTAGATATATTTCCAATTGTCATTGCACTGAGTGAAGCAGCAGCAGCAAACGGAACAACGGTGACTTGGGTTACACAAATTTGTGTTAACTCAGGAGTTTGTTACGCACCCGAAGTTATTGATTTGATTAGTGAAGATGATGGAAATACTTGGAACGGTGAAGTAATGGTAAATGATACGGCTACCTATGTCAATTGGCGAATCGATTTGAAATTTCCAGAAGGAAATACCGAACGCGTTCCCGAAGAGGGTTGGGGCTGGAAAGTCTGGTCCGATTGCTGGTTTGATGGCGAAAATTGGGGCGGAGAAGACCAGGAATGTGTCGATGCAAACCAACCTCAACCTACTGACAATGGACTATTCCTTCCAAACATTGGCATCGTAGCATCGATTGCTGGAATCGCTATGGCAGCATTGATTGCTCGTCGCGATTGAGCAATGCTATGAGCGCGGGTGAAGATCAGCCGGGATTCATTCGATTAGAATTTTCTGAACTCGATTCTGAAGAGATGTCTGAGCGTGCAGAAGCATTCTATGAATTGATGGATAAGCGGCGTACTACGCGGCATTTCTCAACTCGTAATGTGCCGCGTGAACTGATTGAATTAGCCATTAAGACGGCTAGTACAGCACCTTCAGGAGCACACCTACAACCTTGGACATTTGTTGCGATTTCGAATCCAGCACTCAAAGCGCAAATCCGCGAGGCGGCTGAGACTGAAGAGCGCAAGACCTACTCTGAGAGAATGCCAGAAGCTTGGGAAGAATTGCTGGCTCCGCTTGGAACAGATGCTGTGAAGGAACACATTACAGATGCTCCGTGGATTATTGTGATTTTCAGGCAGAGCAAACGGCAAAGAGACAATGGCGAATGGGGGCCGACTTACTATGCTCAGGAGTCTTGTGGAATTGCTGCAGGGCTGTTTATCGCGGCAATTCACAATATGGGATTGACTACGCTGACTCACACGCCTTCTCCAATGGGTTTTCTGCGCGATCTGCTAGGTCGTCCAAGCCACGAACATGCAATGTTGTTGATGCCTGTTGGGTATCCTGATGAGGATGCGAAGGTTCCGAACCTCAGCCGAAAATCCTTAGACAATATTTCTGAATTCTTAGAAGGAAATAATTAGGAGTAGGTATCAATGCATAAACAAAGTAATGACAATATTCTAACCGATTTAGAAATAATCATCAATGAATCTGGAGCTTTTAATTTCCAGAGAAAACAAGGCTCATGGGGTAGATTTGAAAATGCGTGTGAGATTGTGACGGGTTATGGTTGGAAAATGGGTATGTGTAAATCCTCTTCTGGAAAAGATAATGCAATTAACAGAATGTACACCACTGGCGCGATTAGATCTTATCCGAATAAATTAATACAATGTTTATTTTTAGACGATTTTATTGAGGATATTTCAGAAGTATATAGGAATGAATTTGGGAATAAAATGAGATGCTCACCTATTTTTATTTTGGTATCTCAAAATGAAAATAAACTATGGTTAGCAAAGAAAATATTAGTCCAGGACAAGCATCCTTTAATGCCACTAAATAAGGAACAGATAAGCAAATATTTCCCTCACGCTGAGTTAGAGTGTGTCGAAACAATCCCCCTTATTCCTACAGTTGGTTGGGCGTCAGATACTCAGTTTACTGCGAGATGCCTTGATCATGAATGGGGAGAGGTTGTTATTGTCGATACGGGAACCAATACAGATGGATTTTTCACCGAAATAAGACAATCTTGTCGCAACCAATTATGTGAAGAAACTCGCAAGGGTGTTGTTCAAGGAAACATTGAATGGCAACTAAATCCATGGTGATAATTTTTGATATTTGGTTAAGCCAAAGCCCAAACACCGTGTTCACAATCTTTCGCAGGTAGCATTCTCCCATCATGACGTAAGTGAGTCGCAGACCATCTCATTACATATTGCCAGCGATAATACAAATCCCCTGCATCTTTCAAATCATTCTGGTGGTGTTCCCAAATGTACTTGGCAACCTCGACTAGTGTTGCCATCCCTCCATGAAATTCCAAGGCTGCAACAACCATGGGTTTCATGAAATCAACATCACTCATAATTATTATAACGGGGAAATGGTTTTGAATTGTGCGATTTAGCATTCTCTTAAATGGTTGCTGATGGTGACGATGACGATTTCGTCAGATTCAAGGATTTCCCTGTCAAGAAATATGAGGCACGTCACGGTGAAGATTATACATTTGAAGCGTCAATTTCAGATTTAGTTGACAATTCAATTGATTCTAATGCAACCTTTGTCGAAGTTATCATCACCGAACAAAATTTTGATGCAACACCCAAACAATACATCGAGGGGCTAACTGGAAACGATAATTTTTTTGCTCTAATTATCGATAATGGCAAGGGAATCCAGCCTGATCAATTCGTCGCTGCTATGTCTGATGGCTATGACAGGGGCTACGATGAAACTGAGCTTGGAGCGTTCGGTGTTGGAATGAAAGCATCATCCCTCGCTCAGGCCTATGAAGTCACTGTGATGTCAAAAATAAAGGGAGGCGACCCGATTACGTACCGACTTTCTTCCTGTTTAGTCAATAAGCATGAGAAAGAGCGTTTATGGCGCGAAAAAGATTTGTTACCATGGATGATTGATTCACGAGGATTTAATTTAGCCAAGAAGAAGCTGGCTGAACTTGATCATGGAACAATTGTTCTGATGGAAGGCCTTCACATGTTGGAACTTGAAGTTGGTGAAAAACATGCTAGAAAGCATTATACTGATAGAATCAAAACACGAGTCAAGAATTATTTGGGGTTGGTTTTTCACTATTACATCAATAAGACAAAGGTTCCTCGTTCTGATGGCACATTGCAAGAACGTTCTATTGATTTGTATTTTGGAGGAAGGAAAAAAGCGAACAAAATTCTTCCTTTGGATCCATTCGGGCAACAATGGTATGATGGATATTCTGGTGATTCAAAGGGTACATTGTGCATTTCAAAGAAATTCACAACACAAGTCAATAGCGAACCTCGTGATGTAGTTGCAAAGTTATGGATTCTACCTCATCCCAATGCCCGAGATGGCCGAATAGACATGCAAAACCGTATGAAGACCGTACGAGAAAATGCTAGCATCATTAAATTGCAAGGAACATATATCTACAGAAACAGGAGATTGATTCATTTCGCTCATGGAGACAAACCCTGGTCTGAAATGATGAAGCCTCAAGATCACCTCGTTTATTCTCGAGCTGAGATACACCTCCCACCCTGCAAGCCAAATGAAAAGCGAAAATTCTCAATTAACACTTCTAAAACGGAGGTTAATCTTGGAAAATCTCTTCGAGAAGATCTCCGATATTGGGCATCGAAACCTGGAAAAAAATGGCACTCTAAAGATCCAGTGAAAAAATCATTCAAACAAAGAGGAATATTGAGAGATGGGAATGACTCAAATTGGCCAAAATGCACCTATTGTAAGGATAATTCAATCAAAGGCGCTACTACCCACACATATGCTAGTTGCCTCCAGAGACCAACCTGTGAATTTTGCAGAAAGAATACACACGGTTCAGGGGTGCCACTAACTCGAGAGTTTTGCAAGAAGGTTGCTCCATGTGATATTTGTGGAACCAAAATTCATGATACGATAAACCACGGGGATAGCTCCGGTCAACCAACAACAACACCACCAACAACAACACCAACAACAACAACAACAACACCACCAACAACAAATCCAATCCCGGAATTCCCCAAGAAATACACTGACAAGGGGCCATTAATCGAAAGTGTGGATGAGGATGATGATAAATTACCAACAATTAGAATCAATCGAAAGCACAAATACTATGATAAATTGCGTGATTTATTGAGGGAATAGATTGAACTTCACCGATGATGAATGGAAAAAAGCGCTTGAGTTGTATGGCGACCAGCATGATGAATCCTCGGTCCGTATCCATTTTTCTGAACATCGGGAACTGGAGAACATAGTCTTGAAATTGCAAGGAAAGGCTGGTAGAGTCACAGTTGGGATTCCAGCTCGAAGAAATCTAGATCCGTACCCGATTTCAATGGATTCAGAGTATTGGCCCGCGGTCGATGATCTCCATCGCTTGAGGAAAAAATGGAATGAACGTTCATTGGAAGAGCTGGACGATTCAACCTCTCGAATTATGCAACATCTCGTTTCCGAACCGAAAAGAAAGAAATTTGGTCATTACGGCTTGGTTCTGGGTTATGTTCAATCCGGTAAGACTTCAAATTATACTGCACTATGCGCCAAAGCTGCAGATTATGGCTACAACCTCATCATCATATTGAGTGGTTTGTTTAACGATTTGAGAGAACAAACACAATTTAGATTGTTGAAGGAATTAGCAGGAACTGAAAAAGATCTACTCGAAGGCATCCATATCCATGGTGAAAATTACAAAAAACAATGGAAAATCATCACCACAAAGGAGAAAGATTTCCATGATTTGAAGTACCTGAAATCTATTGGAGATCTCACCCAACCACACTTGATTGTAACCAAGAAGAATGTTACACCACTAGAGAAAATAGTAGAATGGATTGATTCTACACCCTCCGATATACGGAAAGATATCAGAGCTTTGATTATTGATGATGAGGCAGATCATGGCTCAATCGATACACAATCAGGAGAACAATGGAATTCCAGTAGCAACGAATTTGAAACTTCAGAATCAGAAATTAATCGAAGGGTTCGATTGTTACTCAAATCTCTCAGCCCCGGTTTTGCATATGTAGGATATACTGCCACTCCAATAGCGAATATCTTCATCAATCCCGAAGTAGATAATGAGGTGACATTGGGGCCATCGCTCTATCCAAATGACTTCATCATCACATTGCAAGAACCGGATGACTACTGTGGTATAAATCAGATATTTCCTGCCAATCAGGAAAGTAATGAAGATTCTCCATACATCATTCAAGTCCCTGAATTGGATGCAGATAATTTACGTTTGATGGTAGATGAAGAAAAGTTAGATCACACACCGATACCAGATAGCCTTGAGGAAGCAATCATCACATACATCCTATCTTGGGCTATACGTTGTTCAGCAGGACGGAAACAAGGGAATAAGCATCATTCCATGTTGATACATGTTAAGCATACTACAGAAACAATGAAACCTATTGTGAGAAAGGTGAATGATTTGCTTAACAATTGGTCCCTCACTATCGCTGACGAGTACGAGAGAGTCGACGGGCCGAAACTAAGAGGGAGATTCAAGCAGGTTTGGGAGAAGGTATTTGCAGATCAGTTGGACAATGAGCAATTTGAAACACCTCCGTGGGAAGATGTTCTTTCGGAAGTATCCGATTTCTTGACGAATCATCCACCACTTGTAGTCGAAATTAATTACAAATCAGAAGATGTGTTGAACTATGAGGCACATGAAGAAAATGGGCTCAGAGTCATTGTCATCGGTGGCACCCGCCTTTCAAGGGGTCTTACTTTGGAAGGACTCACTGTGAGCTATTTTGTCAGACATGCTGGCGCACATGATACATTACTACAAATGGGAAGGTGGTTTGGATTTAGGCGTGGATATCAAGATTTAATGAGAATCTACATGACGACACCGATTTACGAAGATTTCCTCGATATAGTAGAAATTGAAAGGGCATTGCGTGCCGACATTATTGAATATGAATATCACGATTTATCCCCTGCTGATTTTGGAGTTCGTGTATTGAAGCATCTCAAGGATCTCAAGCCAACAGGTCCTCTGAAAATGAGGGAAGTCGAACTCCGTTCCATCAACGAAGATCGCAAGATTTTTGAAACTCCGACTTTAGATTTAGGAAACAAGAGTATATTGCAAAACAACTTGGATATATTTGACAAATTTATTTCATATTTGCTTCAAAATTCAAAGGTAGACAAATGTGGTTTCAATAATAGAAATCGACTTTGGCGAGATATTCCCCCTCAAATTGTACTTAATTTCTTGAGAAAGGTAAGTTATGAGAAATCGAAATACCGAATGCCACTTGAGCAGAGAATAATCCCATATATTGAAAGAAGAATTACGAAAGGTGACGATCTTTCAAGTTGGAATATATTGAATGTCGGAAGTCGCGAAACAGATTTTACAAGAGAATCAGGAAACGATAGTAATTCCATCACCCTAAATGGTGTTGTTCGTACGCGTATTCCCGAATCAAACAGAATCGGTGCATCAATTGCTGGCCCATGGGATTACATTGGCGACCTCGTTGAAATGGGTTGGATTCGTTCAGATTTCATGAATTCCAAAGGTTCGATGAATAATGAGTTAATGTTCAAACTCAGACCACGGCAGAATCCCCTACTAGTGACTTATCTAATCGATCCAGACTCTACTCCAAAGGAAAAGGGTAGAGGAAGTCAACGTGCACCCCTTTTCTCAGAAGAAGACGATAAGGTACCTGTACTAGGTCTTGCATTGGTTTTGCCTAGGGCCCAAATCTCGTTAGCTGAGAGAAATGCAGAACGAGTATTCTACATACGACTTGGTGCAGCCTCGTTGGAGGATTTGCTGAAGGCTAGGAGGTCTTTGAATGGATGAAGCAACAATACAAGCCCTACTGCATGTGTGTGAAGGCGATCAGGTCAGTGATGGCAACCTTGTTTGGCGAACTCCCTCTGTACAACAATCTTCGGCAATGTTTGCTCATCATGAGGGTTCAGACTTTCTTTCAATTACTACAGGTTCTACTCCGTTTGAAGAATCAGAAATGGCGGGACCAATATTGTGGTCAATAACAGAAGAATCGCCGATTGATGCTAATAAATCTGCAATGATTTTCCGATATTCCAGTACAGCTAGAAGGCGAATTTCACCATTTTTGTTGGATATCATCGAATCTGCGAGTGAACACGATGGACTCACAGCATCCTTAGCAATGGAGATCGCGAAAGAATGGGAAGATATGTGGAAGAATTCTCACGGCCCACTCTCAAGGGAGAAACAGAATGGCCTTTATGGGGAATTGGTTGTCTTACAAAATCTATTGAAACATCATGGAAACGAAGCTCTTAGGTGGTGGGAGGGACCAGAGGATGGGTTACATGATTTTGTTCACGATGAAAAATCAATAGAAGTAAAAACTCATGGAAAATTGTCAAAGATCATCAAAGTATCAAATTTGGAGCAACTAAAGCCACTCACAGAAGGTTTCTTGGAACTTTGTTGCGTAGGAATTAGCCGTTTAGAGACCGGATTATCACTGAATGAATTAATCACAGAAATTCATGACTCTCTTGATGAATACGACCAATCCATTTTCATAACTAAACTTGGTAAGGTTGGGTACAGTACTAAACACGCAGCAGCATATACTGCGAAGAAGGATGTAGACGAAATAAAAATGGGAAGGATTACCGAGAAATCATTGACATTGCACAGAGAAAAATTAGCAACTCCCAATCCAGCTTTGAAAGATGCCTTATACAGTTTAGATTCGAGTAAGTTAACCCTTGAAGAAACCTCAATACTTGATTCACTACTTAATCGATGATACTCTGAATGACAACATTAGCGACATGCATAGCCAGAAGTGGAGGTACTGCATTACCGATGGTTTTTGACATCGTGCTGCGTCTATGCCCATCAAATCTGAACCAGTCAGGAAATGTCTGAATTCGAGCTGCCTCGTGTGGTGTCAATGGGCGACCCGGTCTTGCAGAGGGGTGTGTGAAGCGCCCTTGTCCATTTGAGCCAAATCCTGCAGTAATGGTTGATGATGGTTCATCCCATTTCATTCGCCCATAAACCGCTGGATAATTATGGCCATTTTGATGGCATTTAGGCCTCAAGTGGTTGGGCAGGTCCCACTTGTCATTGTCAATCAACCACTTCATTCTGCTGCGATTCTCTGCAGAGGAATTCGCTGGAGTATTGTAGATATCATCTTTATCATATTCATTAAGCAAATCTCCAATAGCCCAATGTAGATTCCTGTTTTCTTCCATCCGGTACTGATTCAACATAGATACATCCGGTTGCGAAATTCTTGATGCCAAAAGAAAGTGACGTTTTCTCTTCTGTGGCACTCCAAATTCATTTGCCCAAAGCATTATCTGTTCCACATGATATCCCATTTTCTCAAGGATTTCTTGTGATTGCTGTACTACGCGTTCCTTGGAATGAATCACAGTAGAAACGTTCTCGATGATGATGGCCTTTGGTTGGAGTACTTTTGCTGCCCTAACCATACGATAGTAAAGGGCGTTTCGAGGATCTTCACGTCTGCTATGATTATTCAAATCTGAATGACCCTGACATGGTGGACCACCAGTCAACAAATCTGGCTCAAAAATACTAGGATTTTTATCGATCAACTGCGTTTCAGCTTTTGTCAATTTTCTCCGACTCAAAGATCCGTCGAATAGTTCAGATACATCTCCACAAACTGCTAGAGCAGGATTAAGGTTCATTTCAAAGATATTCAACGCATCTTGGTCCCACTCGTTCGCTAACTCAACATGGTGCCCCATTTTGAGGCGACGACATGCCTCCATTGTGCCGACAACTAAACCACCACATCCAGCAAACAAGTCAACGGTTCGAATCGTGCGATTTGCAGTGAGCTTTGGTCGCTTTTTCAACCTCAACCATACATCGTCCCTGAACTGGGTCGAGAGGGAGATTTGTTGCGCCATCGGGGTATGCGAACGACAGGGGTTCGAAAAGGCTTTGGTAACCTAAACTGATATTTCAGTGGCATCAATTGCCCTTCTTTGTTGATTCTGAGGATGGCGTCTTGAAAACAAGCACAATCCCTGTACCTACAATCAACAATCCACTAATAATGAATTCAATGTGTACTGGTTTTATCTAATGTTTCAGTCGACGGAGCAATGAATACCAACGCGATTCCGCTACCGATGATTAGCAAACCACCCACCCAGTCAGCAATACCAAGAGTCTCATTGAAGATAGTGAATCCATAGAAAGTCGCCACTATCACAGTAAGATACGAAAACGCGCTTACCCAGGCAGCATTTGCTTTGTGATAAGCCATCGTAATTCCCACCTGACCTCCTCCAGCACATATCCCCACACCGACGAGGGCTGCGACTGTCCGCATATCTAGAGTGAACAAATCCGGTGCGGCCTGAACCACAGTCCCAGCCACCGAGAAGGCTGCAAACCAGAATATGACTGAAGTTGCAGAATCAGTCTTTCGTAGTTCGCGAACTAAGATGTAAGCCAAAGCTGCGAAAAAGCCCGAGCCGAGCGCGAGAAGAGCATTCGGCTCAACAGTTGACAAATCGGGAGAAACAATCAGTATAATACCAACAAATGCAGTGATTACGAGGGCGAGAACGGCTGGCTGAACCTTTTCAGCAATCAGACGACCAGAAAGCAGTGCGACGAATAATGGCGCAGTATATTGCAATGTCACCGCTTGGCCAATCGGAATTCGAGCAAGGGCAGAGAAATAGAGAATCATCGCAAATAATCCTACGCTACAACGCAATAACATCGTCTTCGAATCGTTGACCTTGAGAGAAATTCCACGGCTTGCTGCGAAAGCGGCGACTGCGAAAGCGATTACAGAAGATCGGACCATGATAACCATCCAAACATCGACTCCTTCAAGTCCGCTCGAAAATTTGACCATAGCGTTCATCGTTGCGAAAGAAATACTACCAATAATCATCCAAATTACAGCAATTCTTGGAGAATCTTTTGAACTCAAAAGTTCATCGACTTCTGTCGAGA
>ENA-OREN01005113-OREN01005113.1-marine-metagenome-genome-assembly--contig:-NODE-5113-length-11046-cov-11.930714_pt1 | contig 11046 bp, 11 predicted proteins | sample MGYA00248624_ERZ508555 | MGnify/ENA primary metagenome ERZ508555 (study PRJEB26222, sample SAMN06267773) | marine metagenome | isolation source: Saanich Inlet, British Columbia, Canada | place...
TCGAATCTTCGTGATAACGATGGTGATACTTGGGTTAGTCTACAAGGAAGATGGAAAGAGCATAAATCATTTGAAGACATTTATAAGTATATATATAGCACTACTGAAGACAATTTGAAGAAACAACAAGTGTCACAATTATTGACGATGCATAATTTACAACTTTATTATAGAATTGAGCAGGGCATTCAATCTGAGAGACCCGAGTTAGTTGAATATTTATCGATGGTTTCGGCAGTAAATTTTTTAAGAAGACCCGTATCATCTGTTGTGCATATTGTCAAATATCTTATAACAAGATATAAATTTATATATTATATGAAATAATATTAAATTCAACTTTCATCAATTGTGAGGTATTAATATGAAGGCAGTTATTTTGGCAGGAGGTTTGGGCACTAGAATTAGTGAAGAAACTGATAGTATTCCTAAACCAATGGTTCAAATCGGCAATAAGCCGATACTTTGGCACATTATGAAAATATACTCTACTCATGGCATAACTGATTTTATTATTTGTTGTGGCTATAAAGGGTATGTAATCAAAGAGTATTTTGATAATTATTTTTTGCATATGTCTGATGTTACCTTTTGTATGAAAAATAACACGATGAAAGTCCATCAGGAAAGAGCAGAACCATGGACAATAACCTTGATTGATACTGGTGAAAATACTATGACTGGTGGTAGAATGAGGCAAATAAAGCAGTATGTGAAAGATGAAGAGAGTTTTTGCCTTACCTATGGATATGGGGTAAGTAATGTCGATATTAATGGCCTTATTAATTATCATAAGCAACAGAAAACACTGGCTACACTTACTGCAGTCTATCCTCCAGGGCGTTTTGGCGCTCTGGACATATGCAATGGAAAGGTCTTATCATTTAAGGAAAAGCCACAAGGTGATGGCAATAGAATTAATGGAGGTTTTTTTGTTCTTTCTCCCAAAGTTATTAATTTAATTGAAGATAAGTTTACAGTTTGGGAGCAGTATCCGATGCAAACTTTAGCGCAACAAGGAGAGATGTCAGCATTTGAGCACAATGGATTTTGGCAGCCAATGGATACATTGCGTGATAAGAATTATCTTGAAAAGTTATGGTCGACTAATAGTGCGCCCTGGAAAATATGGTGATAGGAAATTCTCTTCAGATGTTGAGTAGTTTTATTTTATGAGAATACTATTAACTGGTGCAACAGGATTTCTAGGAAGTTGTTTGTTAAAAAAACTCCTAAATGAAGGGCATGAAGTATTTTGTATTAAGCGCAAAAAATCAAAAACTTATCGCGTAGATAGAATTAAAGGAAGTGTTACTTGGTTTGATATAGAAACAATTGATATCGATTATTTTTTTTCAAAAAATATTATTAAATGCATTATTCACTGTGCTACAAATTATGGTAAGGATGAAAATAACCCTATTGAAACTATTGAGGCTAATTTGATGCTTCCACTTAAACTTTTGAGTACTGCTATTAAACACAATGTATCTATATTTATTAATACTGACACTATTTTAGATAAAAGAATTAATATTTACAGTCTTTCAAAAAAACAATTTATTGAATGGCTTAAGAGGTATTCAGATAGCATATTAATAATTAATTTATCTTTAGAGCATTTTTTTGGTGAAGACGACAATCAATCAAAATTTGTTTCATATATGATAAAAAAATTATTGGATGATAAGGTCGGAAGTGTTGTTAAGCTTACCCCAGGTCTTCAGAAAAGAAATTTTATTCATATTGACGATGTGGTGAGTGTTTTTATTGCATTAATTGATAATTATAATAAACTTGATAATAGCTACAATCATTTTAATATTGGAACTAGCTATACAGTCACAATTAAAGAGTTCTTGGAGCTAGTAAAAAGCTTGTGTTTCAATAAAAATACTTTTTTGAATTTTGGAGCTTTGCCGTATAGGGATAATGAAATAATGTCCCCAGTAAATGCGGATATTGAAAAATTATCTTTTTTTGGCTGGATGCCAAAAATTTCATTAGAGGATGGAATACAGAGGACTATTGACTATGAAATCAAAAAAAGGATTAAAAAAATAGGATGAAATACTTAATTACTGGTGGATGCGGGTTTTTAGGGTCTAACTTAGCAAGTGAAGTTTTAAAAACAGGAGGTGAATTATTTGTATTTGATAACTTGTCTCGTATTGGTAGTGAAAAAAATCTTTCTTGGTTAAATACATTGGGAAAATTTAAATTTTATCACGGAGATATAAGGGTTGTTAACGATATAGAATTTGTTGTAAAAGATATTAAGCCAGATGTAATATTTCATTTGGCAGGGCAGGTTGCTATGACGTTGTCCATAGAAAATCCTAGGAAAGATTTTGAAATAAATGCAATTGGAAGCTTAAATTTACTTGAATCTGTCCGTAAATATTCTCAAGATTCTATAGTGTTGTACTCATCAACTAACAAGGTATATGGAGATCTTGAGTATTTAAAATATACAGAAACTAAAACTAGATATGAAATAGAAAATTTGAATCATGGCATTGATGAAAAGGCTAGTTTAGATTTCAGGTCCCCCTATGGATGCTCTAAAGGAACTGCTGATCAATATATGCTTGATTATGCGCGTAACTTTAACATTAGGACAATTGTTTTTAGGCACTCGACTATTTTTGGCGGTAGACAGTTTAGTACATTTGATCAAGGCTGGATTGGTTGGTTTGTTGAAAAGGCAATTTTGAAAGAAAAAAATCCACATACGGACTCATTTTCTATTTCAGGAAGTGGAAAACAAGTTCGCGATATTTTATTTACATCAGACCTTATTAGCTGTTATTTTTCAGCTGTTGAAAATATTAAAACTTGTTGCGGAGAGAGTTACAATATTGGCGGTGGCGTATCCAATAGTCTTTCACTTATTGAGCTTTTCGACATACTAGAAAGTGAATTAAATGTCAGTCTTTTGCATTATAAAATACCATGGAGGGCTAATGATCAGAAAGTATTTATAGCTGATATTAGAAAAGCATACAGTGATTTTTCCTGGAAGCCTGAAGTTGAAAAAACAGAAGGAATTATAAAAATGATTAGGTGGATAAAATCTATTCATGAGTAATACAATATTAAGTATTGTCCTTCCATCATATCAAGAAGAAGAGAACTTAAGTAATTTATTACCAAGGATTGAAAGCACACTTAATCTTATAAATGTAGAGGCTGAAATTATTGTAGTTGATACCGAGAATGAAATGGATAATACACGCAATTTATGTTGTCAACATGATTGCAAATATGTCTCTAGACATGGCGGAAATAATTATGGTGATGCCATAAGAACAGGTATAAACGAGGCGAATGGAGAGTTTATATTATTTATGGATGCAGATGGATCACACTCTCCAGAATTTATTGCGAATTTATTCAAATATATAAGTGAGAATGATATTGTAATTGCATCTCGCTATGTAAGTAATGGAAGTACTCAAGATAATTTAATTTTGAGATTAATGAGTAGAATATTAAATATTACATATTCTTTTGTGTTGGGACTACCATGCAATGATGTTTCAAACAGTTATAAAATTTATCGTAAAGATCAGCTTAAAAGTATTGATTTAACATGTAATAATTTTGATATTGTTGAGGAGATAATATTTAAAATTTACCGCAATAATAAAAATATTAAAATCAAAGAGGTTCCGTACTCTTTTCAAAAAAGGATGTTTGGAAAAACAAAAAGGAATTTATTTTTATTTATAGTTACTTACGTTTATACAATAGTCAAATTAAGAATAATGCGCTAATCTTGAATGAGCATATATTCTCTTATAAAAAGAAATTTTAAGTTGTTATTCTGTTTCGGATTAGTTGGCACACTTGGCTCTATTATTAATATTTCCGCATATTCTATATTTACAAATATTTATGGTTTCAATGTTAATTATGCTGCAATATTGGCGTTTTTTATAGCAGCAGGAAACAATTATATTCTCAATCATTACTGGACTTTTGCTGAAATGATGATAGATAAGCCTTTAAATGTAAGAAATTTTTCCCGATATGTAATGGTTAATATTTTTGGACTTATTATTAATCTCATTGTCCTTAATTTGTTAATATATAATTTTGGATTGGAATTTCATATTCAAGCGCAGTTTCTTGGTATTTTGTCGGGAATGATGTTGAATTTTATTTTTTCTAAAAAAGTTGTATTTAATTAGTCTTGCACATGGTAACAGGTTTTTTGAGTATAATTTTTTTGAAATTATTATGTATATAAAATTAGTTTCAAATAACTTTATGAGTAATGCCATAAAACAAATAAAATTTAGGAGTGCTATAAAAATTGAACCAAATATTCTGGAAAAATAAGAAGGTCTTTGTAACTGGACATACTGGTTTTAAAGGGGGATGGCTTTCTTTATGGCTTCAGAACTTAGGGGCCGATGTTGTAGGAGTATCGCTAGATCCACCAACTGCAAAAAATATTTATAAACAGGCTGGTGTAGCAGAAGACATGATAAGTTTGAGACAAGATGTCCGTAATGGCAATGCTATTAAGCAGCTGTTTCAGCAACATCAGCCAGAAATTGTATTTCATCTTGCTGCACAGCCATTGGTTAGATATTCATATAAAAATCCTATAGAGACATATGAAACAAATGTAATAGGCACTCTTCATGTTTTAGAAGGTATACGTAGTATAGATACTGTACGTGCAGCTGTTATGATTACAACAGATAAATGTTATGATAATAAAGAGTGGGAGTGGGGTTATCGTGAGAATGATACTTTAGGAGGGCATGATCCTTATAGTAGTAGTAAGGGGGCTGCAGAATTATTAATTTCTTCATATAGAAGTAGTTATTTTCCAATGGAGAAGTATGGAGAGCATAAAACAGCCATTGCCTCTGTTCGTGCCGGTAATGTTATTGGTGGCGGTGATTGGGCAGAAGATAGACTAGTTCCTGATATTATTAGAGCATTTCAAAATAATGAAAAAGTTGTCATTAGAAATCCACGGTCGATTCGACCATGGCAACATGTATTGGAGCCTTTATCTGGATACTTAAGGCTTGCAGAGGAACTTAATAAGAATGATGGTAAGTATGCACAAGCCTGGAACTTTGGGCCTTCTGAAGCAGATGCGCGTTCAGTGCAGTGGATTGTAGAAAAGATGGCAGAATTATGGGGTGAAAATGCCGATTGGATTGTTGATGAGGGCAAACACCCGCATGAAGCCAACTATCTTAAATTAGACTGCTCAAAGGCGCATATGAGACTTAATTGGTACCCAAGGTGGAATTTAAGTCAGGCACTTTTGAGTATTGTAGAATGGCATAAATTAAAGGGTGCAAACAGTAAATATAGGGAATTGTGCTTTACTCAAATTAATAAATATATGAATAATGAAAACAGCTGAAGAATTAAGGTTGGAAATATCAAAACTCACCCGAGAATTTGCAGATCTAAAATACAAAGAGAAGAAATTCAAGCCTGGTAGAAGTGTTGTACCACCATCTGGAAAGGTCATTGGCGCTACAGAATTACAACATATGGTTGATGCATCACTAGATGGTTGGTTAACCACTGGGAGATTTAATAGAAAATTTGAAAAAGAGTTGGCAAGATTTATTGGTGTCAAGCATGTCATTACAGTTAATTCAGGATCATCTGCTAATCTGGTTGCATTTTCAGCCCTTACATCTCTAAAATTAGGTGATAGGGCCATTAAAAAAGGTGATGAAGTGATTGGGGTTGCCGCAGGTTTTCCTACGACGGTTAATCCAATTGTACAGTTTGGTGCTATCCCTGTATTTGTTGATGTTGATTTGGAAACGCATAATGTTAATGCTGATTTGATTGAAGCTGCAATAACGCCAAAAACTAAAGCTATTATGCTCGCACACACTTTGGGTAATCCTTATAATTTAGAAAAAGTTAAAATACTATGTGATAAATATGACCTTTGGTTGGTTGAAGACTGTTGTGATGCCTTAGGTGCAAAATACAACAATCAGCATGTTGGTACATTTGGCGATATTGCCACTTGTAGTTTTTACCCGGCACACCATATTACTATGGGAGAAGGTGGTGCAGTGTTCAGTAGTAATTCAGAATTAATAACTATTGCTGAATCATTTAGAGATTGGGGTAGAGATTGTTACTGTGATCCTGGTTGTGACAATACATGTGAAAAGCGCTTTGAGCAACAATTAGGCGATTTACCACATGGTTATGACCATAAATACACTTATTCACACCTTGGTTACAATCTAAAAATTAGCGATATGCAAGCCGCTTGTGGGTTAGCGCAATTAGAGCGCTTGCCTGAATTTATCAAAAAACGCAATGAAAACTTTGCATACCTTAAAAACAAATTGGGCGGTTTGACTGGGTTTATTAACTTGCCAAAATCTACTGAAAATTCAACACCATCATGGTTTGGATTTCCTATTACTCTAAAAGAAGGTGTTGATAGGGTTAAATTTATTCAATATTTAGATAGTTACAAAATTGGTACACGGTTGTTATTTGCTGGTAATTTAACCAAGCAGCCGTATTTTAAAGATATTGAATACCGTATTGCAAGTGATTTAACCAATACTGATATTACAATGAATAAAACTTTGTGGCTAGGTATTTATCCAGCATTAGGAGAGTCTCAGTTGAATTTTGTGATTAAGAAAGTAGAAGAGTTTTTTATAAAGTTATAACCTTATCGTAGTGAGCTTTAATCCAAAAAAATTAAGAAAAACAGTTTTAGACATGGCCTATATTGGCTCTACAGCGCATATTGGGTGTGCGTTTTCGATTATTGAGTTATTATCAGTTCTGTACAAGAGTTACTTGAACTATCCTGGAAATAATCCCACTAATAAGAATCGAGATTATTTTTTACTTAGCAAAGGGCATGGAGTGATGGCGCAATATGCGTGCATGAGAGAGTTGGGTTGGTTGAATGATGATAGTATTTCAAATTATTTTTCTGATGGTAGTGACTTAAAGGGATTGTCAGATTCTCGTATACCTGGCATTGAGGTTACCTCTGGTTCATTAGGGCATGGCCTTTCTGTAGGTGTAGGATTAGCTATGGGTGCAAAAATAGATAATACAAAGCAAAAAACATATGTTTTGGTTGGAGATGGTGAGATTAATGAAGGGCCTATCTGGGAAGGTGCAATGTTTGCTGCCCATAATAAGTTAAATAATTTTATGGTTATTGTTGATGAAAATGGGTTTCAGGCAATGGGTAGAACCAAAGATATTATAGCCCTTGGATCAATCCAGTCTAAATTTGAAAGTTTTGGATTTGATGCTATAACTGTTGATGGACATGATGAGGTTGCTATTGATAAGGCGATTACAAGGCTTTGGAAAGGCGACAATGCCAAGCCTAAGGCATTAGTTGCGAAAACTATTAAAGGTAAGGGGGTGCACTTTATGGAAAATGATAATAGTTGGCACTACACTCGACTTAATGAAGAAAATTACCAGCAAGCTGTATCCTTAATTAATGATAGTAAAGCATGAGGAAAGCGCTTTCTAACACTTTGGTTAATCTAGGCAAGAAGGATCCACGCATCCTACTTCTTACTGGTGACCATGGGTATAGTTTATTTGATGATTTTCGCAGAGAGTGTCCAACACAATATATTAATACAGGAATTGCCGAACAGAATATGGTTGGAGTGGCGGCGGGTTTGGCGCGTGCAGGGTTTAGGCCTATCGTCTATGGCTTAAGTGCATTTATACCAATTCGTGTACTTGAGCAAATTAAATTAGATGTTGCGCATGACAACTTGCCAGTTATATTTATTGGTGATGGAGCTGGTTTTGTTTATAGTCAACTTGGAACTAGCCACCAGTCTACAGAGGATATAGCATGTAGTCGAGCCATCCCTAATCTGTCGGTTTATTCTCCATCTGATAAACTTGAGTTAGAGCAATGTTTAAACATTGCTTATCAGGATAATTCGTCGGTGTATTTACGTGTAGGTAAGGCTGATCTTGGAGATGTCCATCAGATGGAGCTTGTGATAAAACCTGGGGAATTAGTTAAAGTAAAATCAGTGGACGAAGGTAGATATTCTTTTATAGCTACTGGTTCTATGGTAAAAACCGCAATAGGTGTTGCAGGTAAATTGTCCAACAATATAGAGGTTTGGAGTGCACCCTTTATTAAACCAATTAACCGTTTAATGGTAGAAGATATCTGCCACAATAGTGAGGCAATTGTTGTCTTTGAAGAGCATTCTAAGTGTGGAGGCCTTGGATCCTTGATTTCTGAAATCGCTGCAACATCTTCGCCTGTAAAAATTTTACACATAGCAGTGGATGATAAATTCTCAGAAAAATGTGGGTCGTATGAGTATTTATTGAAAGAGCATGGTTTGGATCTTGATATGGCCCATAAGAATACTCTCAAATTTATAGAAGGCTTGTAAATGAAAATTGCAATTCTGGGTGCAACCAGTCAAATGGCGCAAGACTTAATTTTATCTTTTTCAAATAATCAAGATTATAATTTTTCGATTTTTGGTCGCAATGTAGAGTTGTTAGAAAAATGGGTTAATAGTGAAAATTTGAGTGATAAGTATCAAATTCAAGAGTATTCCGAATTTTACAATAACCGGAATTACAGTGTAATTATTAATTTTGTAGGAATTGGTGACCCTGCAAAAGCACAAAAAATGGGGAGTGATATTTTTAAGATAACTGAGAAATATGATAATATGGCTCTTGAGTATATTAAACAGCATAAGAAGACCAAATACATATTTATGAGTAGTGGTGCGGTTTATGGCGGCAATTACCAAAATCCTATTGATAAAGATACAGTTGCTACAATAGATATTAATAATCTAAAATCAACTGATTGGTACACACTTGCCAAACTGTATGCAGAGGCCAAACATAGGTCGCTATCTGATTTGCATATTGTTGATGTTAGGGTGTTTAATTATTTTAGTCATACGCAAAATACTGACGCTAGATTTTTAATTATGGATATAGTGCGAGCAATAAAGAATAAAGAAGCACTTAAAACCTCACCTGATAATATCGTTAGAGATTTTATTGCACCTCCAGATTTTTATAATTTAATACAAGCAATTATTGATTTTAAGCCAATAAATATAGCGCTTGACTGCTACACAAAATCTCCCGTATTAAAATTTGATTTATTATCTAAGTTTAACGATATGTTTGGATTGCAATATGAGATCAATAGTATTGATAATATTATTAATGCGACCGGCTTTAAGTTGCATTATTATTCATTGAATAAAGTGGCAAATAGTATGGGTTATAAGCCTAAAAATACCTCATTATCAAATATTATTAAAGAAATTAACTACATGTTGTAGATATGCAAAAAACATACACAGCCCCTTTGGTGTCAATTATTATTCCATGTTACAATTATGGCCAATATATTAAAAAATGCATACAGAGTGCCATAGACCAAACCTATGAAAATATAGAAGTTATTGTGGTTGACAATGGGTCAACAGATAATAGTTTAGAAGAAATAAATTTATTTTCTAAAAATAAAAGAGTTAAGATAATTAAATTTAAAGAAAATGTTCCTCCTGGATGCAAAGAGAAATCTGCTGTTGGTATTGCGATCAAAGAATCTAGCGGAGATTATATAAGCATATTGTATGCTGATGATTGGTATCTACCTAACAAAATAAAGAAGCAGGTTGATTTATTTGATAGTGCTCCAAGTTCAGTTGGTGTTGTTTATTGCCATGGTTATCGATATATAGAAGAAAATAAAAGACTAGTTAAATGGAAGATGCAGAGTATCCGTGGGTATGTTTTTAAGGATTATTTGTTAAAAGGAGATGTTGTCATTCCTATTTCCCCCCTTGTGAAGAAGTATTGCTATGACATAATTGGAGTTAATAATTCCTATACGGGGTCAGAATATGATTTTCTTGTAATGAGTCAATATGTTGACTTTGATTTTTTAGATGATTACCTAGTTGTAATGAGAGAGCATAGGAACAATGATGGTAAAAATGTACACTCTGTATATAGACGAGTACAGGCTTTTCATAAAGAACTTCTATTATCTAATAACACAAAATTAAGAGTTGGAAATCTGGCAAGTAAGAGGGTGGCTAGAGACTATTTATCATTTGGGTTAAAATTTATTACAATGTTAGATATGGACAATGCTAGAGTAGCAATAAATAATTCTATAAAAATATACCCATTATATTTACTCAATTTAAAATTATTAACCTCCTTAATTCTCTTGTTTATTCCTGAGTTAATATCAAAGTACATTTTGGTAAAATTTAATAAATTATCAATTAATTATACAAATGACTGTGACTGGTAGTTTGATCAGAATTATCAACAATAAAGATTATTTTTTGTGAAATTTTTAATTATATTGCCTGATTTGCGTGGTGGTGGGGCTGAAAGGCTCCATATAAATCTTGCAAAGGATTGGGTGAAGCGTGGCCATTCGGTTGAATTTTTTCTAATGAGAAAGCAAGGCCAATTACTCTCCATATTGCCTAGAGAGATCAAGGTTGTAAGCGCTGAGGTTGTCAGGATAAGAAACTTTATCCTTCCAATTAAAAGATATTTGAATGTTAGCAAGCCAGATGTTGTATTGTCTGCAATGTGGCCACTAACATCAATTACTGTTCTAGCATGGGTTTTAAGCGGGAAACAATGTAAGCTTTTTTTAAGTGAGCATGTAATTCTTAGTGCTTCTATAGTTAGGGAGCTATTTTTACCACTTTGGCTGGTTAGTTCACTATTGAAGATTACTTATCCGCTTGCCAGTGGAATTGTTGCAGTATCTCGTAGTGTTAAAAATGATTTGTGCATCCTAGGGAAATTTTCTTGTGATTATATCAAGGTAATTAATAACCCTATTGTAGCAGATACATCATTAAATAATGGATGTGATGGTGAGATTTGGGGCGAAGGTTATGATTGTCATATTCTTTCTGTAGGCGCTTTAAAATTTGAAAAAAATTATAAATCCCTTATTTTGGCATTTTCACATATATTTGAGGAGCATAATGCAAAATTAATAATTCT
>ENA-OREN01005115-OREN01005115.1-marine-metagenome-genome-assembly--contig:-NODE-5115-length-11041-cov-5.876323_pt1 | contig 11041 bp, 9 predicted proteins | sample MGYA00248624_ERZ508555 | MGnify/ENA primary metagenome ERZ508555 (study PRJEB26222, sample SAMN06267773) | marine metagenome | isolation source: Saanich Inlet, British Columbia, Canada | place...
CTTCTTTTCTATCTAAACTCATTCTTGATTTTATTACAACATACTAAATAATATGAATTTGAGACGTTCATCATGACTGATTGTTTTATTTGTCATCAAAGTGTTGGTTCTTTATCTTCTCGATTTGATGTAGAGCAAATTAATTATTCAAACTGTGATACTCCATTAGGTTTTACAGATTCAGATAGAATTTGTGAGGCCTGTGCAAAAAATTTGAAGAATGAACGAAATAGATTACGAACACAAGGGAATTGTTTTTTCTGTAAAAAAACACTTGGAGTAGATGATAAAAAATACTTTAAAGAAGATACAATGGATTTACCTGAGAATTTCACTTTTTGCGATATGGCCTGTAGTGATTGTGATATTGAACGTACTTTATCACATCAAAGAAAAAAAGATGGCCCAGCTTGTTCTTCATGTGGTGAACATGTTGAAGGGTATGGTCATACTTGTCCTAAGTGCAAAATCAAAGTAACATATGAAAATCAAAAAAGAAACAAATCTACGACCAGCTGGTATGCATTGTCAATTCTTTTAGGAATACTGGGAGGTTTGATTGCATATGCATCCATTAAAAATGAAAATCCAACAGCTGCAAGGGATTGTTTGTTAACTGGGATAGTTGTATCAGTCATAACTATCATAATTGGAATGTATTATTTTGGAGTGTAGCTAAATGAAACCAATAGTAATTATCGCAATAGCAGTAGTTTGTTCAGTAGTTGCAGTATTGGGAGTTTTAGTTGTAGTACAACAAATGACAACAATACAAACAGTCCAAGATAATGAAAAAAATGAACAAGAATATCTAAAAAAAATAGAACATCAAGAAACACTTGAAGCTGAAAGTTTAGAGTTTTTAGATTCAAAGAATAGAGAAATTTGTGTTGGATTATTTGGGAATCAAATGGAATATGATCCTTATTCTGTAGAAATTCACATCTATACATTTTGTTTAAAAAATGGATATGAGACTGCAATCAATAGAGCAACAAATGATTGTAATGATCTCTCAGAATATTCAAAAAGTTGTGAATTAAGTATTCAGTATGATTTTTTGAATATCATAAAAACATTTGATGGAGCATCGTTGTATTTAGTAAAAAATACAAATTCTCAATTAGTCGAAATAGAAGAATTACTAAAAATTGAAAATAATATGATCAAAGTACAAAATGAAATAGATGAGCAAAATCATCAACTTGAGATGATGGAAGGCATTCTACAATTAATTTCAATTAAGATGGATACTTTGAAAAATTCTGACATGCAAACATATGATGAAATAGTAATTTTACAAAATAATATTTTAAATTGTAAAATAAATTCAATTTGTGAATCATCATTAAAAGAAATGGCCCACGAAATATGTTCAAAACTTGAAATTACTTCATTTGGAGATTACTGTACTAGTTTTTATGCTGATGTTTATGGCCATGAGTTCAAGTGATTAGATGAAACCAATAGTAATTATCACAATAGTATTTGTTTTTCTGTTTGTTCCCACAAGTGTTTTCGCAGAACATGAATACGATGATTATGATGTTAATGATCCTGCATTAGAAGGAAAGACACCAATTAGATTCTATAAAATTTTTGTATCTCAAGAACAATATCTGAATGAATGTGAAGGGGAGAAAAGTGCAATGCTTCATAGCAAGGTAAAACAAATTCTTTATTCTTATGATTATCTTCCAGTTACATCTCGTCAAGAATGTGTAAAAGTTACCGGAAATGTTGAGTATGATAAATCTGAAGGAAGTGGGGATAGTACATTTGGTTTATCATTACAAGAATCAATACAAAAAGCAAAAAATTTTCATTATGATTTATTGATAATCTTTTTTGATAATTCTTTAAGTCGAGAATATTTTTTAGCAACTGTAAGCGATGTAGCTCCTAATGGATGGGGAGGACATATTTCTTATGGTTCAAACACAATAGTTTCATCTACTCGTTCTGAAGATGTTGATGATATACCTTCAATTCAAACTCTTGCCCATGAAATTGCTCATTATGTTGTAAAAGAAAGATATGGGTACAGCATAGGAGGTGATGCCGTTCATCAAGTTCAAGATGAGATCAATGATTGTAGAGAGAAAGGTTTGGATGGTGTAAATACTATCTATGAAAGATGTCCTCATTTATGGGCTAAATTGTACACCCATTATGACTATACAATCCCCGTAATGTCTTCAGATTATGTATTACAAGTTGCAGAATCAATGAAGCCTATACCTGAACCAACACCAGAACCAACACCAGAACCAACATCCGACATTCTTTACAAATCAAAGGCATACATTGCACAGGACTCTTCTTGGACTCAGTATTACAAAACAGAGAAATTGTTAACTGCAAAACTAAGTGAAACCAATTCATATACTTTTGAAAACAAAAAATCACAAAATATTCAACAAAAAGTAAGAAACATTCTCAATCAAGAGTTCAATACCCTTGAATTACTTCATGAAGATTTGTTTGATGCAAATAGATTGATGGGTACATCATCCTATGAACAAGCATTTCATACATATGCTAATGTGAAAATTGCTACAGCAGATATTTTAGATATAATTAGTGAAGTAACTCCTGAGATTTATCGTGCAAAGGATTTAGATAAAAAAGAAATTGTAAATGAAGATTTTTTTGTAAAATATGATTATTATTTTGAATTATCACAAAAAATTGGTGATACAAAAAATCTGTATAGTATGATACTACCTCTAGATTTTAAAAATAAACATGCACAAAATCTAATTGACATTGTAAAACCTCAGTTTAATGATGCTCAACAAATTAGAGATACTGAATCTGATCCCCTTATAGATGCAATTTCTTTTCATATTAATGGCGAGTCTACAACTGCATCATACATTGTAGAAGAAGATTTCAAAAGATTACAAAAATTAGATGATAAATTAATTGCCATGTCTAGTAATATTGAAAAAGCACAGTATTTGGAAATGGAAGTTCAAAAATATGACAATATTCCAGGTTGGACAAATAATATTATTGAATGGTATATCTCAGATGAACTCACAGAAAAGGAATTAGCACAAGCCATGAAATATCTAAATCCTTAGATTCTAAAAAAATTTAATCTGCCTTATAATTCGGAACGGGAATATTATCTTTTAAACTACTATTATTTTTCAAAGATTAGACTTGATTTTGTGCCTAAATCATAAATAGCAATGATATGTGAAGTTCATATTGAAAATTATTTTTTTATTATTACTTTTAGCAATATCTAGTGGTTTTGCATTTACTGATGCTTTTGCAGATCACTCAGAGGTTACAATTGTTCCAGTAACAGGTTCTGGTGCACCTGGATGTGAATCATCTGGATGTTATTCTCCAAGTACTGTCAGTGTGGATGTTGGTGGAAAAGTAATAATGTCAAACACAGATAGTGCAGCACACACATACACTGCTGGAACCCCAGGTGATGGGCCAAGTGGTGAATTTGATACTGGAATGTTGATGGCTGGAAATTCTTTTGAATGGTCCCCAGATACTGTGGGTGAAATTCCATACTTTTGTTTGCTTCATCCTTGGATGGAAGGTTTGATCATAGTAAGTGGTTCTTCTAATACAACTCCTGCTCCGACCCCAACACCAACCCCTACATATCCTAGTTCTGCACCTTATGGAACTGATGTAACAATTTCAAGAGATTCTGGTGCTCCTGGATGTGAACGTTCAAACTCTTGCTATTCCCCTTATCGAATCACAGTTGATGGAGGTGAAACCATTTCATGGTATAATGCCGATTCAGCAGCTCACACTGTAACTGCTGGAACTCCTGGTGATGGTCCAAGTGGAAACTTTGATAGTGGTTTGTTTATGGCAGGTGGAACATATTCTTTCACTCTTGATGAATCTGGTGAATACCCGTACTTCTGTATGGTACATCCTTGGATGTTGGGTGTGGTTTCAGTCAACTCTGTGTATGTTCCTCCAACACCTACTCCAACACCTACTCCAACACCTACTCCAACACCTACCCCAACAACTCCCAATGTTCCTGCATTACCAGTTCCATATGGAACAAATATTGTGATTCCTAGTGGAACTGGATCTCCTGGATGTGAGGAATCAAATGCGTGTTACGAGCCACGAACATTCTCAGCTGGAAAATACTCTACAATTACTTGGTTTAATGCAGATTCTGCAGCTCACACTGTAACTAGTGGAAGTCCAGGAAATGGTCCTGATGGTGAATTTGATAGTGGTTTGTTTATGAGTGGTGGTTCATTTTCTCATAGATTTACTGATGATGGTACTTACAATTACTTCTGTATGGTTCATCCTTGGATGGAAGGTAAAGTAGCTATTACCAGAAGTGGTGTAACTATTGAAGCCCCAACTATTCCAACAACCCCAACACCTACTCCGACCCCAACACCTACCCCAACCCCTTCAGGCTCAATTTCAGTCTCTGTATCTAACTCTCAGTATAGTCCTAGTGACTTGGTGACAGTCAAAGTCTCTGCATCAAAAAGCACCAATGTTGCCATTAGTGTAATTGGACCAAATCAAGATAGTGTTGTATCTCGTTCCGTATCAACTGATTCTAGTGGAAGTGGTTCATTGCAATTCAAATTGCCTGAATCTTCTCAAAACGGTTCATACCGAATAGATTCAACTGCAACAATTTCTGGAAACAAAGTTTCAGACTCTACATCATTTACTGTAAAATCAACTACTGCTAGAATTAGTATTGTATCATTACAACCAACTGATCAACAAGGCAATGTTGTTTCATCCTTTACAAAAGGTAAACTAGGATTTGCAAAAATAGTGTTAAGTTCTGATTCTAGTGCAAGTTCTCTTGTTACAATTAATTTGTTTGATTCAGATTTGACTAGTTTAGGAATTGGTTCATTTAAAACAACACTTAGTTCAGGACAATCAGAAATGACTTTATCATTTTTTATTCCAAATGATGCAGAATTTGGAACAGGTGATATCTATGCAAATGTATTTTCTGATTGGCCAAGTCAAGGTGGGGTTCCACTAACTGGTGAATCATCATCACAGGTGAGAATTCAATGAAGAGCATATTATTTTTAACAGCATTACTATTGGTATCTGCAATTCCTCTATCCTTTTCTGATACTATAACAATAAACACAAACAAAGAACAATTTGCAGGTGGAGATACTGTGGAGATTAATGGTAATGTGGAAAATGGTGTTGCAGGAGACTTTGTTGCATTAGAAATCAAAGACCCTAACGGGGAAACTATTCTAATTAGAACTGTTACACTTGGTGATGGTGGAGTATTTTCTCTAAAATTTAAAATCCCTGAATCAGGAACTGCTGGAAGTTATGATGTTGTAGCTAATTCAAAACAAGACGGCCAAACAATTACTCAAACTAAAACAATTACTCAAAGTACACAACAATCAACTGAAAAAACATCTGATACAAAATCATCTAGTGGTGGTGGCTGTCTAATTGCTACTGCTACATATGGTTCTGAATTGGCCCCAGAAGTTCAAAAGTTACGAGAATTACGAGATAACTCATTACTATCTACTGAATCAGGCACCAATTTCATCAATTCATTCAATGGAATCTACTACTCCTTTAGTCCGATAATTGCAGATTATGAACGAGAAAACCACGTATTCAAAGAAATAGTGAAACTTGTAATTACTCCTATGATTACCAGTTTATCGATTCTAAATTATGTTGATATGGATTCAGAAAGTTCAGTATTAGGTTATGGAATTAGTTTGATTTTGTTAAATGTTGGAATGTATGTTGGAATTCCAATTTTTGCAATAATTAGAATTAGAAAATGAGTGAAAAAGAAAATTCCAAACAAATAACTGGTAACGCAGGTTTGTTTTATGCATCATATCAGCTAGCTAAAAGAGGTTGGAATGTTTTGCCAACTTCTAGAAATTCTAAAGGTCCAGATCTATTCATTTATTCTCAAGATGGAAAAAAAATGTACAAAATCCAAGTGAAAGCATTATCAAAACACAACCACATCAATCCTGGAAAAATGGATAGTTGGTTGATGAATGATATTATAATTATTTGTACAAATGTATATTCAAATCCTGAAATATACATTGGCAAACCAAAACAATTCACAGTTAACAAACATGGATGGATTCAAAAAGATAGTTATACAAAATTCAAAGATAACTGGAAAATAATCAAATGAAACCAATAGTAATTATCGCAATAGCACTTGTTTCCGTATTTCTAATTATTGAAAATTTTGAAACAGTTTATGGTGTAATTTCATATCCTACAATCACTCATAGACTAGAAAATCTTCCAACATATTGTATAGTTTCACCGTCAGGACTCACTGCAACAGAGAGAGGAAATTTAATACAAATAGCAACTAGTGGAGTTTCAAAATGGAATGACAAATTACAAAATTATGAAAAAATAAATCCAGAATTATGGGCAATAAACTCTAGAGTAATATCTTCAGAAGGAAGCACTGCAGGTTGTGATATCACAATTAATTTTATAGAAAAAAGTGATAGAAAAAGTGACACACCTGGATTCACCGTACTTGGGACATTTTATTCTGGAACCAATTCCATAGATGTAGCATTTAGGAATATAGATCTTGGAAGAATTTTCAATATATTGATTCATGAAATAGGTCACTCTATTGGGTTGGGACATTATGTTTCTGATGACAATGAATTAAATGAAAAATGGTATTCAGGTAAGGTTTTCTCCCCATCAATTATGATTCCTACAACTAACCGTGATACTTCAAAAATGGATATTATGGATACGGATATTCTCAAAGTTCGTTCAATGTATGGTGCAGATGGGTTCTATGCATTCTCTACAATCCCTGCACCTGGAATTCCTACACCATCCCCTATACCTATTCCAAGACCTGTACCAATAATCCCAATCAAACCTATTGATTCAATACAAATCACAGAACAAAACATACTTGTTTCAAAATATGATTCAAAAATAGTAAAGATTACAGGCCAAATTAAAGAAGATATTTTTCTTAAAGGAATACCCGTTTATGTTACCATCAAATCCTCGGATGGATTTGTAGCCCACAAACTTACACCAACAAAGACAGGATTATTTGAATTACCTATGGTATTTGATGAAAAATCACAAAAAGGTTGGTTTGAAGTTGAAGCAAGTTATCTTGAGCATACTGATACTGACATGAATTTTTATTTCTTTGTAGGTAAACCAATAATCAATTACAGTGAAACTATAATCCCTGAAGTAGAAGAAAAACCTCCGGCAAATGCAATATCTGGAAAATTCCTTGAAAATATTAGTGTTGAATCAAAAAATAATAATTATACTATAACTGCTTATTTTAGTAAAAACTATGATTCTCTTTCATCCACAAGAATAACTGTGGATAATGAATGCCCAAAGAAAAAAGAAATTATCAAAAAAGATTTTCAATTTATCCCTGGACAGAAAAAAACATTTTCATTTTATCAATTACCTGATGGAAAACCTTCTGAATGTTCACTATACTTTACACTAAGTAATTTTGAAGGAAAAACTATTGAAGAAATAATAATTAATTATGATGTAGAGAGTGATGATAAAAAGGATAAACAAATTATTTCAAATGTTCCAAAAACCACACTCACTCCACAAATTCCATCAACTACAGTAATACCATCTTGGATACAAAATAATGCTAAATGGTGGTCTGAGGGAAATATTGATGATGATTCTTTTACTCTGGGATTGGAATTTTTAATCAAAGAAAAAATCATCAATGTTGAGCCTGTAGATGTGAAATCTTTTACTCCAAAAGAGATTCCAGCATGGGTAAAAAACAATGCAGGTTGGTGGGGACAAGGGTTGATCAGTGAAAATGACTTTTTACAATCAACAGAATGGTTAATTGAAAATGGATTAATTAGAATTGAGCAATGAAATTGAAGAGAATGAAACCAATAGTAAATAACTCGATAATTAGAAATTAATGAAATAGATCATACACTTCTGATAGCCACATTAAATCATATTCAAAAGCATCTGAATCCCAAACAAAATCTGGTTGTGGCATCACATTAAGATCTACTACTTGTACATTCACTGTAATTGCACTAAATTTGAGTATGTCGTTACGATTGTAAATTACTAATTTATCCCCATTCCCTACTTTACATGTTTTACCAAATGATGACATAGCTTCTTCGGTACTACAACTTGGATAATACTGTCCACCTCCATTAAGAAACTGAGTAGGAGTAGTTGTACTAGTTAATACGTAAGCATGGAATCCGTTGGATTGACTATCTGATGTTAGATAATAATTCATACTGCCAGATTTACAAAATGGCATTGTATAGTAGTCGCCTTCATCAAGATCAATAGACTTGTCTACATCCATTGTAAATTGAGATTCTATTGTAGAATACATTATGTTGCTAGCTTTGACACTATGGTTATATCCAAACGAATGTCCCAATTCATGCCATAATATTTTATTCACAGTTAGTGCATTATACGCCTGCCAATCTCCAAAACAATTCCCTTCACCTAACCCTACTTCAACTACTGACTTGAAAATAGCATGACCTAAAACTGTGGAACCAAAATCTTTCAACCAACCAACCGTGATGTCTGCATTATTTGGATTAGAAACTACTCTAATCGTCATTTGATGCATTTCGATACCATCCAACCCATTTGAAAGTAATTGAACTGATTCACGAACTCCTTCTGAAGCATAATTTGGTACAGGTGCAAAATAAATATTCAAAGTGCCTTTCACAATACCACTTACAACAGGATTTATTCTAGCAAGTGCTTCAATTTCACCCTTCTTTGTTTCTAATGCCTGTCGTTCTAATTCTACTTTTTTCTGTTCTAGTTCTAATTGCTGTCTAAACAATTCGGCTTCTTGCTCTTCAATGATTCTTTGTTGTTCTGCATCATTGCGCATTTTTTGTAGTTCTAGTTCATACTTGTTCTGTCTTTCTTGCTCTGCAAGCAGTTTTTCTAATTCTTGATTTTTAATCTCTGCAGAATTCAGATTATTTTGTGTTGTATCCACACCCCATCCAATTTCCTTTTTCTTTTCTTCTAGTCTTTGATCTGCACGTTCTTGTATAGTTTGAATGGTTTTTGACTGTGTAGATGATTGTTCAGTTAAATCAGGTATTGTGATATCATTAGGAAAAACCACTGTCACTAAAACTATTATCATAACTAACATCATTACTGCCCCTGCACCTATTCCTATACCAATCCCAGTTTTACCGTTCAAAGATAGGAGTTATGAAAATCATATGCTAATATGCTTTTGAGAATAGACAATAGGCTTAAGTTCATATAAAAATTCAAAACATACATGGCAAACGGGGCTGCAATAGGAATAGGAATATTTTTTCTAATTATTGCAGGTGTTGGTTTTGTGTATCCTGTTAGTGATGGGTACACCATTGTTCAAGTTGATGATATATGCAAGTCCGGTTTGGGACAACTAGGTCAATTATTCAGTGCTAGTGGTCAACAAGGATGTCAACAAGTTAAACTGATGTCATATGGTGTGTATGGTTCAGGTCTAATTGGAATTATTTTGCTTATTACAGGATCTGTATCATCTAGAGGTCAAAAAGAAATACACTATGAAAGAGAAATACCTGATGATGCATTAGATATTCTTGAGAAAAGATATGCTAAAGGCGAGATATCTAAAGAAGAATTTGATGATATGAAAAAAGATTTGAGTTAGATGAATTTTTTATTATTCATTCCAGTAATTGTATTCTTATTGATGATTCCAACATTTGTAGATGGTCAAATATTGAAAACTCATTCAGTATCTGTATCTGAAGAAGTTTTTTCAGTAGACATTCCAGTCGTTGGAACAATTAGTGCAGTAATGAAATATGATTTAGATTTTGAAATAATAAAACCCAATAAAATACAATCTGGACAATCTGATTATATTTCACTATCTCCAAAACGTGGAACCCTTACAACTTCTTTTTATCATAATGGAAATTATCAAGAATCAATAACAAGAGATATTCCCTTGGGTACTACAAATACAATGCCTATTCCGGGTACTTTTGTAGGTCAAATTTTTGTAAAACCCACTCTGGTCGTATTGCCACAAATTAGTGGACCTGGAAGTACAACAATTACAAAACCTGCTGAAATTAATTCAATGACCACACAAAGATTCACTATTAGCACAAATAATCAAATTGGAAGTTACGATTCTATCACTGTTTCATTTCCAATGGGGGTAATCTTGAATTTTGGGGGAAAAATCAATTTATACATTACTGAATACACAATTCTTGAAGAAAAACTTGGAATTGAAATTAAATCTATAATATCTGAAAAAATATTATTAGAGAAATTTATCACCACAAATTTATCCATTAGTGTTAAAGATGGTTCAAAAATAGGATATGTCAAAGTAAATCCAACAGTAACAGATAGTTCAGGAAGCCAAATTACATCCCAATCCATTTCAATTAACGTTGACGGTATGTACAAGACAAAAATAAGTTCTAATCAGTGGTCTCAAGATATCTATACAAAATCTGGAACCCATAATATTGCAGCTGAATTTCCACAAACAACTAGTTCCAGTAACAAAGCAATAATTTACAAAAAATCCAACGATATGGAAAAATTTACTGTAAAATCACCTCCGCCAAAACAAACATCTTCATCATCTTATTCTCCTAATTCATCCAAAAATAGTAACTTAACATGTGGTACTGGAACTCATGAAGAAAATGACCAGTGTATATCAGATGACATGTTTGGTGGATGTCTAATTGCAACTGCCACTTATGGCTCAGAGCTAGCACCAGAGGTTCAAAAGTTACGAGAACTACGAGATAATTCTCTATTATCCACCGAATCAGGCACAAACTTCATGAATATTTTCAATAATGTTTACTATTCATTCTCACCATACATTGCAGATTATGAAAGAGAAAATCCAATATTCAAAGAGATGGTAAAATTATTCATTACTCCAATGATTACTAGTTTATCAATTCTAAATTATGTTGAGATGGAT
>ENA-OREN01005117-OREN01005117.1-marine-metagenome-genome-assembly--contig:-NODE-5117-length-11038-cov-22.769364_pt1 | contig 11038 bp, 7 predicted proteins | sample MGYA00248624_ERZ508555 | MGnify/ENA primary metagenome ERZ508555 (study PRJEB26222, sample SAMN06267773) | marine metagenome | isolation source: Saanich Inlet, British Columbia, Canada | place...
TTAGCTCTATCTTCTTTAGTTTTAGATAAAATCATTTCACGAACAGATAAAATTCTTTCTTCATCAAAAAACATATGCTCTGTTCTACAAAGACCAATACCTTCTGCACCAAAATCTTTGGCTGTTTTTGTATCTTTAGGTGTTTCTGAATTTGTTCTTATATTTAATTTTCTAAAACTATCAGCCCATGACATTAATTTAGAAAAATCACCAGAAATTTCTGGTTTAACTGTTGCAACGCTACCTGAAATAATTCTACCTGTAGATCCATCAATAGTTATAACTTCACCTTCTTTAATTTCCATAGATGGGGTTTTAAAAGATTTGCTCTCATAATTTATATCTATTTCACTTGAACCAGAAACACATGGTCTTCCCATTCCTCTTGCGACTACTGCGGCATGACTTGTCATTCCTCCTCTTGCAGTTAAAATACCTTTAGCTGCGTGCATTCCTTGAATATCTTCTGGAGAAGTCTCAACTCTAACTAAAATTGTATCTTGCATCATCCCTGTTAATCTCTCAGCTTCTTCCGAAGTAAAAACTACTTTTCCACTAGCAGCCCCTGGAGATGCTGGTAAACCATTGGCAATGACGTTTATAAAACTTTTTTCATCTAAGGTAGGATGAAGTAAAGTGTCTAAGGAATTAGGATCAATTCTTAGCACAGCTTCTTTTTTAGAAATTAATTTTTCTCTAACCATATCAACAGCAATCTTTACTGCTGACTTAGCTGTTCTTTTTCCAGACCTTGTTTGAAGCATCCATAGTTTTTTATTTTCAACTGTAAATTCAACGTCTTGCATATCTCTATAATGTTTTTCTAATTTTTTTAAAATTTTATGAAGTTGTTTGTAGACATTGGGCATAACTTCCTCCATTGATAGAGATTTAACTTTTGCTTGCTGTCTTGCTTTTTTAGTAATGTATTGCGGTGTTCTTGTACCAGCCACCACATCTTCACCCTGTGCATTGATTAAATATTCGCCATATATTTCATTCAACCCGTCAGATGGATTTCTTGTAAATACTACACCTGTTGCGCAGTCTTCTCCCATATTACCAAAAACCATTGACTGAACATTAACGGCAGTTCCCCATTCGGCTGGAATTTGATTTAATTTTCTATAAACTTTTGCTCTATTGCTTTCCCAAGATAAAAATACCGCACTAATTGCTCCAAGTAATTGCTCATAAACATCTTGAGGAAAATCTTTTTTAGTTTTTTCTTTAATAGTTCTTTTAAAATCTAATATTAATCCGTCCCAATCATTTTCATCTAGATCAGTATCTAAAAGAACTCCTTTGGTAAGTTTATAGTTTTCAATTAATTCTTCAAAATGATAACCCTCAACACCCATTACCACATTACCATACATTTGAATAAATCTTCTATAACTATCTTTAGCAAATCTACCATTAGAAGTTTTTACAGCTAACGCATTTACAGTTTTATCATTCAAACCAAGATTTAGAATTGTATCCATCATACCAGGCATTGATACTCTAGCACCTGATCTTACAGACAGTAATAAGGGGTTTTTTAAATCTCCAAATTTTTTTCCAACATCTTTTTCAATTACTTTTAATTCTTTTTTAATTTGAGCGACTAAATTTTTATTCAGTTTTTTTTTATCTTTATAAAAAAGTTCACATACTTTAGTTGAAATTGTAAACCCTGGAGGTACAGGAAGCCCCATTCTTCCCATTTCAGAAAGGTTAGCACCTTTACCTCCTAAAAAATTCTTAGAGTTTTTAATATTTTTGCTATCTTTAGATTTAAAATTTAAAATAAGTTTTTTCATTATTGGGAATCAATTAAAGAAAAATTAACATAATTGTCAAACGTTTTACATAACATTTGAATTAGTTCTAGTCTGTTTTTTTTAATTACAGGATCTTCATCGTTTACAGTGACGTTATCAAAAAAATCAAAAACAACTTTTTTTGAATCAGCTAAATTGGTAAGAGATTGCTCAAAATTCTCATCTTTATTAATACTTTGAAAATATTTTCTTAATTCATTAATCTTTTTAAATAAATTTTTTTCAAGTTCTGTTTTAAAAATACCAGGGTCAGTTGTATTTGATAGATCAAGTTTATTACCTTTAAACTCACTGTCTAATATGCTTGATGCTCTTTTATAGACTGATATTAGATCAATGCCGTTTGGCTTATCAATAAGATTATTCAAACTTTTGGCTTTACCAAAAATCACAACCGATTGATCTAAATTAAGAGAATTTGTTGAAGCCTGAATAATATCATGACGTATTTTCTCATCTTTCATATAAAATTTTAATCTATCCATTAAAAAATTTATTAACTCTTTTTGTAAAAATTCATTCTCAAATTTAAAACCTTGGTCGAAATATAAACTTGTTGAATAGCTAATTAAGTCTTTTATTTTAAAGTCTTTTTTATTTTCAATTATTGTTTTTATTATTCCTAAGGCAAGTCTTCTTAACGCAAATGGATCTTTCGAACTAGTTGGTTTCTGGTTTATTCCAAAAAAACCAACTAGCGTGTCTATTTTATCAGCTAATGAAAGTGCAATGCTATAAGGTTTCTTTGGTGTTTTTGAATTAAAACCTGCAGGCAAATATTGTTCACTTATTGCAAGAGATACATTTTTTTCAAAACCTTGTGCGTCTGCAAAATGACCACCCATAATTCCTTGAAGTTCAGGAAACTCACCAACCAGTTCTGAAATCAAATCTACCTTACAAATGGAAGCGGACAATTCCACTTTTTCTTTACTTATCAGCAATTCATCAGAGAGCATTCCTCCAAGTTTTCTCATTCTTTGAACCTTATCAAAGTAAGTTCCCAATCCTTTGAAATAATTCATGAACTTTAGTTTAGAAACTCTTTTAACTAAATTTTGAGATTTATCTTTCTGCCAAAAAAATTCAGCATCACTTAATCTAGCTTCTACAACTCTTTCATTTCCTAATTTTATTAAACCTTTTGTATCCTTTTTATTTGTTACAACTAAAAATTCATTTGTAATATTTCCTTTTTTGTCAAAAGTTGGAAAATATTTTTGGTGGTATTGCATAGTGATAATTAAAATTTCTTTGGGAATATTAAGAAATTTTCTATCAAACTCACATAATATTACATTTGGTTGATCTGTTAAATCCACAACTTCGTCAAGTAACTTAGGATTATTTTCAATCTTTATATTTTTTTTATTTGAAATTTCACTGAATTTTTTTTCTATTAAATTTTTTCTTTGTTCCTGATCAATAATAATATTGATTTTTTTAAAAAAATTATTGTATTCCTTAAAATTAGTAAATATTTTTTTCTTTTCCTCATATTCTTTATCGATAAAAGTTGAATTTGATGAAGTCAGATGATGAAAATCAAAAATTAATTTTTTTTTATCAAATACTGCTAATATTGATTTTAATGGTCTTCCCCAATTTAAATCAAACCCACCCCATTTCATTGATTTTTTCCATTGAATTTTTTGCAACAATAGAGGTACCGATTCTTCTAATAAATCGTGTGTATTAAGTTTTTTTGATTTCGTTTTAAAAAAATAGAATTCCCCTTTGTCTGTTTTTTTTTTAAAAAGATCTTTTTTAGATAGATCATTTGATCTGATAAAGCCTTCTAATGCTACTTCTGGAGCATTTATATTAGGTCCTTTGATTTCCTCAGATTTCATAACTATCTGTTTCTTTAAACCTTCAAATAAAATTATTAATCTATTTGGGGTTGAGTACGATGTGCTTTTTTTGAAAGAAATAAATTTTTGATCAAATAATATATTAAAACTTTTTAATAAATCTTCTCTCAAACTTTTTTGAAGAGACGAAGGTATTTCCTCACTAAATAATTCTAAAAAAAATTCTGACATCTAGCTTTGACTATCTAGCCAAATACCTGCAGCTGCTTTGGTTATGTCTCGAATTCTACCTATATATCCAGCTCTTTGAGCCACACTTATTGCTCCTCTAGCATCCAAGATGTTAAATACATGACTTGCTTTCAAACATTGATCATAAGCTGGCAATGATAATTTTTTTTCTACAAGAGATTTTGCTTCTAATTCATACATATCAAACATTTTAAATAAATTTTCTACATTTGCGTATTCGAAGTTATATGCAGAAAATTCTTTTTCAGCTTGATGAAAGACATCATGATACTTTACACCGTCATCATTCCAGATTAGGTCGTAAACATTTTTCTGTTGTTGTGTGAACATACATATTCTCTCTAGTCCATATGTAATTTCGACTGAAACTGGTTTACATTCAAATCCTGCCATTTGTTGAAAGTATGTAAATTGTGTTATCTCCATACCATCACACCAAACTTCCCATCCTAAACCCGCAGCTCCTAATGTTGGACTTTCCCAGTCGTCTTCAACAAATCTAATATCATGCTCATTATGATCAATACCAATAACTGATAAACTATTAAGATATAGTTTTTTTATATTATTTGGAGAAGGTTTTATTAAAACTTGAAACTGATAATAATGTTGTAGTCTATTAGGGTTGTCACCATACCTTCCATCTGTTGGTCTTCTTGATGGCTGAACATAAGCAGCTTTCCATGGTCTTGGTCCAAGCGATCTAAGTGTAGTAGCAGGATGAAATGTGCCAGCACCAACCTCTATATCGTATGGCTGTAAAACAATACATCCCTTTTTGCTCCAAAATTTTTGAAGATTAAGAATTGTTTCTTGAAATGATTGTAATTTATTTTGTGGTTTTTTTATTTTAGAAACCATATCTTTGCCAGATTGACCTTTCATCTAAGATGTTAGCAAATTGATCTACTTGATTACTTGAAGAAGATAATTTTTGACTCAACCATCCTTTAGATTTTTCAAATTTTTTAATTATAACGTCATCACCAAATTTATCTTTTAAAATTTTATGCGCATCCCCTATTCCATCTATCAATCCTAGATCTTTTGCCTTACTACCAGACCAAAATTCTCCTGAAAAAAGTTCAATCTCAGACTTATTAAGCTTAGATCCTCTACTTTTCTCTACTACATCAATAAAATCTTTATGCAGATCTAATTGAATTTTTTTTAATCTTTCAATATCTTCATTTTTTTCCTCAAGAAAAGGATCCAATGTACTTTTGTTTTTTCCCGCTGTGTGAACTCTTCTTTCTACACCAATTTTTTTTATCAATTCTGTAAATCCAAATGAAGAATAGATCACCCCAATGGATCCAATGATTGAGCTTGAATTTGCATAAATTTCATCTCCAGCACATGCTATAAGATATCCTCCAGATGCAGCTACATCTTCAGCAAATACAATCACTTTTTTTTTACTTTTTTTAGCCTCTTGTCTAATAAAGCTATAAATTAAATGTGATTGTACTGGTGACCCTCCGGGTGAATTTATGGTAATAGCTACACAAGTAGCTTTTTTGAGAGAAAATGCTTTTTTTATGAGCTCTTCTTGTCCTGCAAAATCAATCCCTTGTTTAAATTTTCCTGCATTTCCAATAACTCCACTAAGTTTTATATGGGCTACAGTCTTTTTCTTTTTAAAAAAAGAGAACATTATTATTCCTTATAGAATTATTAATTGAATATATATAAACTACTTATAATTGAAGAATTAGGTGCGTCAATTGATAAGTAATATATAAAACTCAATTATACTAACCTAAATTGATTATGGGAACTGTAGTACAACTTAAAAAACAGATAAACGACTCTTACTTTCAACTCAAAGATTCTGTTGAGGATAAACTGGTTTTAACAGAGGAAAAAATTAAATCAAAATTAGCCAGCGATGTTCATTTAGTGCAAAAAATGACAGACTATCATATTAAAACTGGTGGAAAAAGATTGCGAGCTCTTTTAACTTTAGGTGCTGCAAAATTGTGTGGGTATTCCAAAGGATCAAGAGACATTAATCTAGCAGCGTGTGTAGAATTAATTCATAGTGCAACATTGATGCATGACGATGTGATTGATGAAGGTGTTTTGAGAAGAGGAAAAGAAACTCTAAATAAAGTCTGGGACAATCATTCTTCAGTTTTGATTGGAGATTACTTGTTAAGCAGGTGTTTCGAGATGATGGTGGAAGATGGTAATTTAGAAATTTTAAAGTTATTATCGTCAACTTCCTCAAAGATTGCTCAAGGAGAAGTTTTACAACTTCAACATAAAGGTGAAGTTGACATGTTAGAAGAAACTTACTTAAAAATTATTTCAGCTAAAACTGCAGAACTATTTGCAGCTGCAACAAAAGTAGGGGCAATTTTATCAAATGCAGACACAAAAGAAAAAGATGCTCTTGAATTTTATGGAAAAAATCTTGGTCTCACCTTTCAAATTGCAGATGATACTCTAGATTATAATTCTGATCTCAAATTATTTGGAAAAAAAATTGGTCAAGATTTTTTTGAAGGAAAAATCACCTTACCTGTAATTTTACTTTTTCAAAAAATAGATTTAGGTGAAAAAAAATTATTAATTAATCTATTTAGAAAAAACATAAGAGAAAGGAATGACTTTAACGAAATAATTTCTTTAATAAAAAAATATAATATTATTGAAGAATGTTATCAAAAAGCCCAGCATTACATCAATCTTGCTTCAAATTCTTTAACTGTGTTTAAGGACTCTAAGGAAAAAAATATTCTCAAAAATCTTACCTCATTTAGTTTGGCGAGAAATTTTTAAGGACTCAATAAAGACTTTATCCAATTACCACTTTTATCAGTAGTGTAATTTAATCTTTCATGAATTCTACTATCTCCATCTAACCAAAATTCTATTCTTGTTGGTGATAAATTCCAACCAGACCAATGATTAGGTCTTGGTACATTATTTTCATCATTAAATTTTTGTTTATACTCTTTAATTGATTTTGTAAGTTCATCTCTATTATGTAATTCTTTACTTTGTTTTGATGCCCAAGCACCAATTCTACTATCATAACCTCTTGAATTGTAATATTGATCAGCTACTTTGTCTTCTACCTGTGTTATCGTTCCACTAATTCTTACTTGTCTTAAAAGGCTTTTCCAATGAAAACACATTGCAGCATTAGGATTTTCTTTAAGTTCATTTCCTTTTTGACTATTTAAATTGGTATAAAATACAAATCCATTTTGATTAAACTCTTTTAATAAAACTATTCTAACTGAGGGTAGATTATTCTTATTAGAAGTTGCTAAAGAAAGCGCATTAGAGTCGTTGAGTTCCAGTTTTTTTGCTTCATCCATCCAAACTTTGAACAATTGTATTGGATCATTTAGATCTAAAAAACAGTTATTGAGACCAAGTGAGTTTTTTTGATTCATAATTTAAACAAAATAATCTATATAATATAAATAATGTCATTTAATACTTTTGGAAAGCTATTTCGTTTCTCAACTTGGGGAGAGTCTCACGGACCTGCTATAGGTTGTATAGTCGATGGATGTCCACCGAATATAAGCCTAAGAGAACAAGACATACAAGTAGAACTGGATAAAAGAAAACCAGGACAATCAAAATTTACAACTCAACGAAAAGAAGATGATAAAGTTCAAATCTTATCTGGTGTCTTTGAAGGAAAAACTACAGGAACTCCCATTTCACTAATTATCTACAATAAAGATATGAGATCAAAAGATTATGGCAACATAAAAGATAAATTTAGACCAGGTCATGCAGATTATACTTATTTTAAAAAATATGGAATTAGAGATTATAGAGGTGGTGGAAGATCCTCAGCAAGAGAAACTGCAGCTCGAGTTGCAGCTGGCGCAATAGCTAAATTAGTTTTACAGAATAAGTTAGGTAAAAAGTTCAAAGTTATAGGTGCGGTTACTCAACTAGGAATATTGGGATGTGATACAAATCAATGGAACGATAAGGTAATCACAAAAAATCCATTTTTTTGCCCAGACAAATCAATGATAAAACTTTGGGAAAAATACTTGTTAGGTGTTAGAAAATCTGGATCTTCTTGTGGAGCAGTGATTGAAATAAGAGCAAGAGGAGTACCTGCTGGATTAGGCGCTCCCATATATTCAAAGTTGGACTCTGATATTGCTTCTGGTTTGATGAGTATCAATGCCGTTAAAGGAGTAAACATTGGATCTGGAATGAAATCAGCACAATTAAGTGGGGAACAAAACTCAGATGAAATTTCTCAAAAAGGTAAAAAATTAGAATTTAACTCTAATAATGCCGGAGGAATCTTGGGTGGTATATCAAGTGGTCAAGAAATTATTGCTTCGTTTGCTGTAAAACCTACATCATCAATTTTAACAACAAGAAAAACAATTAATAAATTTGGAAAAAATACCACTATATCAGTTAAAGGAAGACATGATCCATGTGTAGGCATAAGGGCAGTCCCTGTTGGTGAAGCTATGATGAATTGTGTTTTATTAGATCATTATTTGATGAACAAAGCTCAATGCAGCTAGATCTATTTTTATTTTTTTACTACTTTAATAGAGTCCTTTGTAAACAGAACATCTAAGATTTTTTTTGAAATTTGAGAAGCGTTTAGTCCAGCCACATCATACATTTTTTTTGGACTATCTTGTTCAATAAATGTATCAGGCAATGTCATTGCTCTAAACTTTAATCCTTTGTCAAATATACCTTTCTCAGCTAATAAATTTTTAACATGGGAGCCAAAACCACCAATGGATCCTTCTTCTATAGTAATCATAACCTCATGTTCTCTAGCACATTTTAAGATAAGCTCTTGATCTAAAGGTTTAGCAAATCTTGCGTCAACAATTGTTACTGACACACCTTTATTCTTTAATTCCTCAGCTGCTAATTTGCATTCTTCAAGCCTTGTTCCTAAGCTTAAAATGCAAACCTGGTTTCCTTTTTGAACAATTTTTCCTTTTCCAATTTCAATCTTTTCGTCAATTGAAGGTAATTCAAGACCCCTCCCTGCACCTCGTGGATATCTAATCGCACTTGGTTTATCATTAATATCAATTGAGGTATTTATCATTTTAACTAACTCAGCTTCATCACTTGCTGCCATCACAACAAAATTAGGAAGAGTTGATAAATAAGTAATATCAAATGAACCAGCGTGAGTAGATCCATCTGCCCCAACTAGGCCAGCTCTATCTATTGCAAATCTTACAGGTAAACTTTGAATAGCTACATCATGAACAACCTGGTCATAAGCTCTTTGTAAAAAAGTAGAATAAATTGCAGCATAAGGTTTATAACCTTCTGTAGCTAGACCAGCTGCAAAAGTTACCGCATGTTGTTCGGCTATACCTACATCAAACATTCTTTTAGGAAATTCTTTTCCAAAAATATCCATACCTGTGCCACCAGGCATTGCGGCTGTTATTCCAACAATTTTGCTATCTTTTTGAGCATGCTTAACTAAAGTGTTAGCAAATACTTTTGTATAAGCTGGTAGATTGCTGCTACTTTTTACTTGTTCACCTGTCTCAACATTAAATTTTGACACACCATGGTAATGATCAGTTGCTTTTTCTGCATATGAATAGCCTTTTCCTTTTTGTGTTTTAATATGAATCATGATTGGACCTTCATGTTTCAAATCCCTTGCATTTTTAAGAATTGGAACAAGGCTTGTTAGGTCATGACCATCAATTGGACCAGCATAATAAAAACCTAATGAGTTAAATAATGTACCTCCTGTAACTGCAGACCGCAGAAAATCTTCAGCTTTACCAGCTTTTGCACTGAACCGTTTTGAAAACGAGGACATTATCAATTTAATTGTTTCTCTTAGACTAAAATAAATTTTTCCAGTTAATAATTTTGCTAGATAAGTTCTCATCGCACCTACTGGTTTTGCAATTGACATATCGTTATCATTCAAAATAACAATCATTTTTGTTTTTGATGCTCCTGCATTATTCATAGCCTCATAAGCCATGCCTGCACTTATTGCACCATCGCCAATTACAGCAATTACATTAGAGGATTTATTTGCTAATTTATTTGCTTCAGCAATTCCTAGTGCTGAAGATATAGATGTTGAGCTATGAGCAGCACCAAAAGGATCATATTCGCTCTCTGATCTTTTGGTAAATCCTGACAAACCATTTCCTTGTCTTAAAGATCTAATCTTATTTTTTCTTCCAGTTAAAATTTTATGTGGATAAGATTGATGCCCTACATCCCAGATTAATTTATCATTAGGTGTGTCAAAAACATAATGAAGAGCAACTGTTAGTTCTACCACTCCTAAACCTGCACCTAAGTGTCCTCCAGTTTCAGACACTGCACCAATCATCTCCTCTCTAACTTCATCAGAAACTTTTTGCAAATCATATTCTGTTAACTTTCTTAAATCAGAAGGAAAATTTATGTCATTTAAAAATTTATAATTTTGCATTACTTTTTTCTGTGTAAAATATAATTCAATGTCTCTTTAATATTTTTAGAATTTGAACTGTATCTTTTTAAATTCTTATTTGTTTTTAAAATAATCCTATCACAATATTTAATTGCATTCATATAACCTAATAAGCTTATTAATGTAGCTTTACCTTTTTTTTGATCTTTTCCTGTTTTTTTCCCGGCTATTTTAGAGCTACCTTTAAAATCAATTAAATCATCAGCTATTTGGAATAATAAACCTATATCAGAACCAATATTTTCAAAAAATTTAATTTCTTTAACATTTTTTTTTTTAATAATTGCAGGAGCAGCACAGCAAAAACTGAATAATTTTCCTGTTTTTTTAATTTCCATTTCTATAATCTTGCTTTTAGATATCTTTTTTTTTTCGTAACTAAGATCTAGATATTGACCACCAGCTATACCTAGGTGACCCGAACATTCAGATAATTTTTTAATTAAATTAACTTTAGTTTTTTCACTTATTTGCAAACTAGGACTTGCTAAAATTTCAAATGCCATTGTAAGTAGTGAGTTTCCAGCAAGGACCGCTGTGGACTCTCCAAATTTAATGTGTGTAGATGGTTTTCCTCTTCTTATTTTGTCGTTATCCATGCATGGTAAATCATCATGAATAAGTGAATAAGCATGAATACATTCTACAGCAGCACCAATAGCAATTAATGTTTTATA
>ENA-OREN01005118-OREN01005118.1-marine-metagenome-genome-assembly--contig:-NODE-5118-length-11037-cov-2.896715_pt1 | contig 11037 bp, 7 predicted proteins | sample MGYA00248624_ERZ508555 | MGnify/ENA primary metagenome ERZ508555 (study PRJEB26222, sample SAMN06267773) | marine metagenome | isolation source: Saanich Inlet, British Columbia, Canada | place...
ACAGAGAAAACCAGACAGGTATATCGACGGTACTGTGCTCAGTGTCATGGAGTAAAAGGACATGGCGATGGAATTAACTCTCCATATTTGGTGGTGCCACCTCGTGATCACACAAAGAGCGATTATTTAGAAACTCGTTCCGATCAACAGTTGTTTGATGCAATCAAGTTGGGCGGGTTAGCCGTTGGTCGAGCCCCCTGTATGCCCGCTTGGGAACATACTTTTGAGAGTGAAACGATTCGTTCGCTAGTCAGTTATATTCGTGAACTATGCAATTGCAAAGCATTATGACCTGCTCAGACATATCGAGCGCAAAAAGTTTGATGTAATGCATATGGGTTTTTATCATTAAATTACGTTCAGAAGCAGTCGGGTTTTGAGGTCAAGCTTGGCTTGAGCAATATGTTTGCAAAGTTTATGGACATATGGGTAACGAGTTCTAAATTAATCGGTCTAAGTGAGACATATATTGATTTTAATAGCTTTAAATTTTGCAGTCGGATAATGTTTCTTCGTGTATTCCTTGCGTCCTTTATTGCACTATTAGGAATTTTCTCGTTTACCGACCTTATTTTTCTCAGAGGAATCATTTAAAAATTTTTTTTAGTGCACACAAATAGGTCCAAACCTTCCAGTAGTTTTACTTTTACATTTTCTATTTTATTGTCCTAGCAGGCTCTATGTATGCAAAAAATAATAGTCTTGGATGTGTTTATCCGATGTATGGGATGCTTTACTTTAGCGCGGCCATCTTTACACATAAGGATCGCATGATTTTTATGGCATTAAAAAATGAGTTAGCGTAGTTTGTTAAAGTTAAAATAACGTATTTATTTAATATTAAAATCAGGAGCTTATCTTTGCGCGTCCTTTTCTTATATCCTAATGCACGTGGCATGAATATGTTGCCCACAGCCATTGCTATTTTTTCATCATTACTTAAGCAAGAGGGACACGAATGTCGCGTTTTTGATACAACTTATTGGGAACTACCTGAAGAAGGTTTTTTAAATAATCATGAATTTAAGGAAAAACACCTTCATGTACGGCCAAACCAAAAATCGCCAATGGATGTAAGGTTAAAAACAACAGACGTTTTTAAAGAATTTATGGAAGAGGTTGAAAAATTTGACCCACATCTCATAGCAATGTCATGCACCGAAGACATGTTTCCTCTGGGGATAAAGCTTTTGAGCAAAATTCCTAAGAAAAATAAACCTCCTGTCATCGTTGGTGGAATGCTGGCCACTTTTGCTCCAGATCTAGTGATTAGCTACGACGAGATTGATATGCTTTGTGTTGGAGATGGTGAAAACCTTTTAATAAATCTTTGCGAAAAGCTTGAAAAAGGCCAGAACTATTCGAATGTTATGGGTCTTTGGATTAAAAAAAATGGAACTCTTACAAAGAATCCTATGGATACAGCCTTTTCAATTAATGATGTGCCGATTCCTGACGTAGGGCTCTTTGAGGAGGCGCGGTATTATAAACCATTGGATGGTAAGTTCTACCGAACCTTTCCTATTGAGACGCATCGTGGGTGTCCATATAAATGCTCTTATTGTAACTCTCCCTCAAAGGAAAAGATTTATAAGGATGCAGGAGAAGTTTACTTTAGATTAAAAAATATAGATGGTGTCAGAAGAGAACTACTACATTACAAAGAAAATTTTGGGGCCGAGTATTTCTATTTCTGGGCAGATACTTTTTTAGCTTTGTCTGATAAATATTTAGAAGAGTTTGCGGACATGTATAAGTCTGATATTAATTTACCCTTTTGGTGCCAAACTAGACCTGAAACCCTTACAGATGAAAGGGTTTCTATCCTTAAAGAAATGGGAATCCATCGGATGGGACTAGGGCTAGAGCATGGGAATGCAGAATTTCGCGCTACTATGCTCGACAGAAAAGTATCTAGTAAAGTAATTATAGAAGATTTGAAAATTCTTAATCATTTTGATGTGAAATATTCAGTTAATAATATTGTTGGGTTCCCTAATGAAACTAGGGAGTTGGCGATGGATACCATCAGAATCAACAGACAAATTAATGCTGACACCCGAAATATGTACACATTTTCACCTTTTCACGGGACCCCATTAAGAGATATTGCTGTCCAACAAGGATTAATTGAAAAAGATACATTAGTGAAATCCCTTTCCTCTCCTACGGTTCTAGATATGCCTCAATTTTCTGCAAGTGCCATTGGGGGTTTGAAGCGTTGTTTTGTTCCTTATGTACTTTTAGAAAAAGATCGCTGGCCTGAAATAAGAAAAGCAGAGAGTTTTACAGAGGAAGGAAATACTATTTGGGCAAGTTTAATGGAAGAGTGTCGGGCTCGTTTTTTTGACCACTTTTTGCCAGAGTTGGATGATTGCTAACCAACCTAGTCTTGTTAACCACGTGGAATTAAAAACCTGAGTTCATTTATTTTTTCTTCGTCCCCTTTAAAATCCCAAAAGATTTTGTTGTCAGCTACTACCATAGCCTTGAACTCGATATTTTTTTCATGCAGATAGTTTTGATAAGTAAGGGTATGGTTGCCAGCGGCAATGATTGCAAAATGAGGACTGGCCAACGCTATTGCTCTTCGATAGGTTTTGAACATTGGGTTATGGGAATATTCATTAAGAGAAATATTCCCGCCGCTTAAATAAGTACCCCTGACTGCAACGCCAAAACTAGCATAGGCTACTGAAATTTGCTGCCCCCCCAGAAACTCAATAACATCATGAATGGGATCCCTGGTAAGCTTGACAGCTTTAACCCCTTGAATGACACCTTGGCTCTTAAAAGTCTGATAATTGCCAGTAAAATAAAAGCTAACCCACACCGCCAGCACGATTACTGGCAACCACTTAACCTTTTCCTTAACTTTATCCACATAAATTCCAATCCAAAGCACAAAAATACCAAATAAAGGAAATAGGTAGCGCGGGTGCGAGCCGTGTTGAACAATGATATTAGCAAAACAAACCAAAATAGGTGTCAAGAGAATGATGTGAGTAGGTTTAAATTGCGTGCCTCTTAACGTTACAATGTTTTTTAGAGGGGTCCAGTTTTTAGAAATAAAGGAAGCAGTTGAAAAAAAGAAAATAGCTGTCATGGCTATAAATAGTAGGCAAAGAATAATCCAGAAAATGTCAACCGTATTAGAAACTAAATATTGCAGGTTGCTACCGACAGATAAGTCCATACCAAAAAGTCGGGGTCCAGTCTTAGTAAATAAATCATAGGTGTGAGCAAGAAGTTTAATTGGTGAGAAATCTACATCATGTCCTGCTCCTCCCCTTGAAGTTTCGCCAATCAAGATACTCACAATGCGTGGAGATAGACCTGCTAAAAAACCTGCTACACCAATGGCAGTTAGGTTTTTTGTTTCTGATTGAACTTTCGTAGAGATATAAAACCTAGCACTCCGTAAAAAGAAGATTAAACTTTTAGGGTTGATTAGGATTCTTAAAAAAATTAACCCCAGAAATTGCATGGCAGCTTTATTAAATTCATTGATTTGAAGAATAGAATGACCTGCGATATCCAGTCCAAAACCACCAAAAATATAAGAAAAAATGACAGCAACAAAAAACAAAAAAATTGTAAAGTCAAGCAGTTGACAAAAAATTTCCCTTTTAGTTTTTTTGTTCCTAAAAGAGTCAATCAGAGTAGTAAATGACACTTTTTCTCTTATCTCCCCCCATTGAGGATGGGATAGGGCGTAAAGAATGCCAACTGCTAAGATAAAGATCAGTGAATAGGTATAAGTGTAAACGGCCAACCCCATAGTAAAAAATAAGAAGAAAATCACAACGCTGCTACTTCTCTTAGATAATTTTGCTTTTATGAAAAGCAAAAAAATCAAGTTTCCTAAAAAGGCCGTTAGGATATGAGGCCAGTTATGTGTGCTCAACTCAGTGATAAAATATGGAGTAAAAAAAAGAAGTATGAAAACGAAGTAGGCTGTGCGCGGGATTAGAATCTTTGCAATAAGGTAAGTAGTCCACAGGTATGACGCATAAAACAAAGTTCCTGGAAGACTATAGGCTAAAGTAGTTGGTCCAAAAAGCCAGATGAAGGGAGCACTGATAATCCCAAAAGTAACCCCAAACGTTCGGCCGAATGGAAAATAAAGAATAAACTGGTCTCCATTTAGAAGATCCAAAATATGACTAGCCAATAATCCATCATCTGCGTTAAAGAAATAATCGCTGTTCAAAAAAATCGGGTATCGTAAAAGTACTAAAGCTAGAAATATAAGGAGGATGAAGAAAAAATGGTTTATGGACTTACGCAAGCAAATGAATTTAATGTTCGACATGGAAAACTCTTGGTAGTTGAAAAAATTTACTTCAGAACTTGTTTGCAGAAAACCGTTGAAGTATACTTCATGACCTCATTATGCCCAAGAATTTTTTATTTATTAATAAGTATAAACTTGTTGTGTTTATTGAGAAATCCGTAAAAATATTTCACGCGATTAAATTCACAACATGGCCTGAAAGGTGCGAGTGATGAAAAATGCTACGGAACAAGGTGCAGTGATTAGTTTTATTTGCCCTGTTCATAACGAAGAATCTACGATTCCGATTTTCCTCAAACGTTTGCGCGAATCTATCGCGCATTTGAGAAACCGCTATGATTTCGAGCTCATTTTTGTGGATGACGGTTCTACCGACAGTACGATGGAGTTGATAAAGGAAGAGTGTGATCAAGATGAGATGGTGCAACTCATCACGCTTTCTCGAAATTTTGGTTATCACGCAGCGGCATTATCGGGGCTGGAACATGCTACAGGTGTGGCTATGATGGTCATCGCTGTAGACTGCGAAGATCCGCCAGAACTTATTCCACGTTTCCTTGAGGGTTGGGACCAAGGTCATGATATCGTTTATGGCATCCGGGGTCGCCGGCCGGAACCACGGTTAGTTCAGTTCGGTCGTGAAATGTTCTACCAACTTATCCGGCGTATTGCTGATAACGCCTTCGTTCCTTATATGGGCGAATTTGCAGTATTCACAAGTAGGGTACGTGATGTGATTCTTGCAAATCGGTCCACTTTCTTGTTCATCCGTTCGGAAATAGCTTTCGCAGGATTTTCTCGATTGGCCGTACCGTATAAATCACAGGTACGAGTTGGCGGTAAAAGCCATTACAATCTATGGGGGATGGTTAAGTTTGCGATTGGGAACATTCTGACTTCCTCGACGTTCCCTCTGCGGTTGGCGGTTTACGTCGGATCGCCGCTTTTCGTGCTCAACTGGTTGGTAATGATTGTCGGAGTAATAACTGGTGGGACACCCCTGCCACTTTGGCTAATTGCTCTGAATATGAACTTCTTAGTCTTGGTAGCGGTTTTTGTGGCTGTATATTTGGCACGAATCTACAAGGACGGCATGAATAAACCGAGGTTCATCATCGACTGGGATAATTCCAGGTTACGAGAGCGTAATTGAGTAAATCGTATCACCTTCATTCGAAGGTGTGTTAACTGAAATAAAAAGTTAAGTGACTTAATAGCTATTGAGAACTTTTTTAATTTCAGGCAAAGATAACATTAATTTTTCTAATTCTTCATCGCTTAATCGTTTTGTATTATTTGAATCATACTCTGGAAATATTTTATCAGAGTTTTTGTTGATTATTTTATTCGTAATAACGTAATGATCAGGAAAAGATTTAGTCCTAACCATTTCTTCGCGATTTATTAATGTTTCGTAGTTTTTTTCACCAGGCCTAACCCCAACAGTTTTTATTTTACTTTTAGAGTGAAATATTTTTATTAAAACTTTTGCAAGACTGATTATTCTGACTGCCGGAGATTTTTTTACAAATATACTTCCGCCGCTTTTTAGCAATATAGATTTTTCAACCAAACCAATCGATTCATCTATTTTCATTAGAAATCTGGTCATATTTGGTTCAGTAACTGTTAGGTCCTTTTTTTGTAAAATTTGATTTACAAACAATGGTATGACAGAACCTCGGGTGTATAATACGTTGCCATATCTAACACAATTAATATTAGTTTTTTCTGGACAATCAACACTAAGTGCTAATTTTTCCATCAAAGCTTTGGTCATTCCCATTGCATTAATTGGGTATACACTTTTGTCAGTACTTAATAATGTTAGGTTTTTAACTTTATTAGAGATTGCAGCATCGATTACATTTTTGCTTCCAATAATATTAGTTTTTATGTGCTCCCAAGTCGCATTTTCGCCGGAGGGAACTTGTTTTAAGGCTGCCGCATGAAATACTATATCTACACCCTTGCATGCCTCTGTAATTCTTCCTTTATCTCTAATGTCTCCTAAGAAAAATTTAAGTTTACTGTTATTATAGTTTAGAGCCATGCTGTCTTGTTTGCTCTCATCTCTACTGAAAATTCTTATTTCTGAATAAACTTTAGATTTTAAGAATTTTTTTACAACTGCACTCCCAAAAGAACCTGTTCCGCCAGTAACTAGTAGTATTTTTTTCATCGTTTCATTATTTCAATTATATTGAAGACTTGTTTTAGTTTGTTTTTCCCTGGAGTATTGACTGACTACTATTATTTGAATAAAGTACAAGATTCAGTTTCTATTAATTGGTCAGTGTGGAATTGTTTGATATTCAGAGTCTCGCCTCTTAAATCTTAATTTAACACTTGTACTATTCCCCAGGTACAAACTAGAATAACTAAAAAACCTGACAACCTTTTAAATGCTTAGCTGAAATGGGGTGAAAAAAATATTAAATAGAATATTTGATGGTACAGTCTAAATAAAACTGGTTGTATTTGCAAACCGATGCTAAAAATACATCTCAGATGATGCTACTTGGATGTCTTCTGTTTTTTTATGGGAAATAATTCTTACCCCTAGAACTTGAGTCGACTAAAAATGTTTCAACGGACGCAGAGAATTATGGCGTGCCAAGGATAAACCAATTCTTCAACTCTCAACTTGAACAAGGACTCGCCAGAACAGAAAGTTGCCCATTTAATTAGTGAAGGTGTTTTGGCTTACACCACTAATCAGAAGAAATTTGTTGCCAATTTTATAATCATACTAAAACCCAAATAATTTAAAAAGATTCCAGGTTGGCCTAGTTAATTAATCAGTCTAAGAGGAGTTACAAACACACATGCTTGCCCGGAAAATAATAAATCAATTGCTGTCATTTTTTTTGATTGTAGTCGCGTTACTCATTCTTAATTACCCAATATTATTGAATGCGGATTTTTTCCTTCATTATGATGAATTGGCTCAAGGGGTATCAGCTGTAAATCTATTTCGAGGTAGTCCATTACTCTTTTACTACCAATCTATTAGTGGGTTTTCATATCATGGAATTCTTCATGCTGTTTTTGCGCTCCCATTTTTTAAGTTAATTGGGATAAGTGCCTTGTCCTATAAGCTGCCGGCGGTTCTATTTTATGCCATTCATACATGGTGTACCTGTTGGATCGCAGGAAAGGTTAACCCCAAGGCGCCCATTTTAGTAGGTTTGTTAATGGTGTTTTGTTCAAGGGGAATGTCTTTTATTGCAACGCATACTTGGACTAATGGACTTCTGCTTTTTTTAGGTAGCTTAAGTATGGTGATTTTTGTTGAATGTTACTTGTCAAAAAAAAATATCCACTTAAAGGTATTTTTTCTTTCTACTGTTCTAGGACTCTCAATTTACGCTTATACATATTCCATTGTTTACGTCGCAACTATTATTTTGATCTTTATATTAACCTCCTCATGGTGGGTGGAAGTCCGTTCACGTCCCAAGATGTCAGGAATTAGTCTTTGGTGGAAAAGTCTAAAGAGTAAAAAACTTCGATTTATTAGAGTTTTGGATTTAGTTATCATTTCTTTTTTATTTGCGACAGGTTTTGCTTATATCTGGGGCGGGTTTGCTATTGATATATTAGGTGTTTCAATTTTTCAAATTAAAAACTTTCACAAGCCAGTAGGCCAAGTTCTTGCCCTTATTATTATTCGTCTGCTGGTACATCGCCAAGATATTCCGGGATTGATTCAAAAAACCAAAGCTTGGGTGCAAGTTATAGATAGGAGGACCAGATCCCTTATCGCGTTAAGTTTTTTAGGTTTTATTATAGGTCTTGCGCCCCGAATAATTGGAATTGTAAATGGTGAGGTTACAAGAGGGGGGCAGGGCTTTGATTTGAATTTGAGTTTGTTCCGCTTATTTGATCATCTCAGGCATCTAGTGTTTATGCGACTGCCAGATCTCTTTGGCCTTTATACTCCATTCAAGGAAATATTTTCTGATCCGAATAAGGACCCATTCTTAATAAGAGTATTGTTGGATTCTGATAATGACCCTTTGTTTCCCCTGATAGGTGTCTTAGCTTTTGCGATGCTAGGATTGTTTTTGGTTGTTGGTCATTCTTTTTTTAAATTGAATTCAACCTATTGGAAAAAAGTTTTTAAACTTGAAAGCTGTAAATTTGATCCAATTTTAGTGTTTATAGTTTTGCCAATCATGGTCATCTTGGCCAATATATTGACAGAGAATGGGACACTATCGATAAGATATATTTACCCTCTTTTTTCTGTGGTAGTTATTTGGGTGGCGATTTATTTGCTTCGTGTGAAAGAAAAATCATTTTTCGTTTTTTTAGCTTTGGTTTTTATTTGGGTTGGTTTTTACAGCTTGAGTAATTATAGATTTTATAGGAACAGCGGAATTGTGCGTGGGTTGACTCCTGTTGAAAAGAAACTAGATCTTAGGGAAGTGAAACAAATGCTAAACTCAGAAGGTATAGAGTCAGCTTTTTCAAACCCTCATACCACTCTAAAGGCCCGTCTAATTGACCAAAAACCAGTATTTATTGCTGATGCTGACCCATGGTTTTATCTAAATATACTTCCAAAACCTGATCTAACAAAACTAAAATCATTCGCCATTGTCATAAAAAATGAAAATAAGGATCAGGCTATTCATATCTATGATGATAGGCACTGGGGTAAAAAGGGGGCTAAAAAAATAGGTGGCGTATCCACAAATTATCTTAAAAAGTCTGATTTTTATGAGACCTTTCTTAGGGAGAAAAAAATAAAATACCAAAAAAATATAGTGGGAGGGTTTGCAGTGTTTTTTGGTTTTCAAGGCGATAATTCTGATATCGAAGAACTGAAGTCCATAATAAAGAGTGGTCTCTACTATCGCTAGTCTTAGGTGAACTTTTGTGAAAGAAAATCTCTAGGGATAGATTTTTTTCTGCATAATTAACCAATGTTGAATATAAATCAATTGTTGGTAAAATTTCCCCTCTCCTTTTCTCGCGCCATTTTTTTTGATAACATTTTTCTTACCCACCTTACGTGATCTTTAAAAAAATCCGTTAAAACAAAAAATCACTTGTTTTTTTCTAAGTACTTTTTAGATTGGATATCAATAGATCAGGGTTGTAAAATACATGGATCGATTCTTACAGCTTTACGGATACGACACATGGAGTTTTTTAGTTTTAATTGAGAGCAGTTTCTACTATGAAAATCATTTCTGCTGAATTTCTTACGGGAGCGGTGTCCTGCAAGCAGTATCCGGATTCAACATGCCCCGAGTTGGCCTTTGTTGGCCGTTCCAATGTAGGGAAATCTTCTTTGATCAATTCCCTTCTAAACAGAAAAAAACTTGTCAAAACTAGCAAGACTCCTGGAAAGACTCAAGAGATAAATTTTTTTAAGATAAATAACGATTTTATTTTTGCGGATCTTCCGGGATACGGATTTGCTAAAGTTCCTCAATCTGTGCAAAAACGCTGGAAAAAAATGATTGAAGATTACCTTCTTATACGGAAAAATCTTTTGGCGGTTATTTTTATTATTGATCTAAGGCGCAACCCCTCTCCATTGGACCTCGATTTGCAGCGCTGGCTTGATGCCTGTGGAGTTGAATATTTACTTGTAGGGACAAAAATGGATAAACTGTCCCAGTCTGAAATAAAAAAACAGATGAATAAACTTAACGTAGCTTATTTTAATGGGGGTGAGAGCAGACTTCTTGCTTATTCAAGTAAAAACAGTAGAGGAAGAAGAGAGCTTTGGAGTAGGATTGTCGATCGAATAGAAGAGTGTCGGAAGAATGTTATTCCACGCCAGATTTAAAAAAATGAGGCCGAAAAATTCAACTTTAAAAAAAATTTCCCCTTCCTACTCCAATATGCCATCAAATAAAGTTACCAATGGTAGAGTTCTTATCTGCGTAATTAGTCATGGTTACGAGATACCCACTTCCACTATCTTAGCTAATCTTAGAGAATTTGTTCAGGACCTGGATCATGAGGTTTTGTGTTTCTCAAGCCAAAAAAATAAGTTTTCTCAGGAAATTTTTTTTAAAATAGATAGTTCAAAGCAAAAAAAAATAGATTCCCATTTTATTTTCGAAAGCTTGGGTTATGGTGAACTCCAAAAGCTTGCATTCCATTATTCAATTAAACATAAATTTGACACAGTTGTTGTATTACACCAAAGGGGTAATGTTTTTCAAGAACTATTGGGAAGTTTAAACTCTTTATTGCCTAGGAATAATGCGCAAGTTTTTTTGGGCTCCCGATTTATTTCAAAAGAAGGAATATTGGAAACTAAAACCCCAACATTAAAAAAATGGGGCAGTAAGATAGTCACTTTTTTGCAAAACAAAATTCTAAACTCCAGTTTTTCAGACTTTCATTCTCGATTTCGATCATTTAGCGTGGAAGCCTTGAAACTAGTTCCCTTCCAATTTAATTCCAATGGGTATGAGTTTGACTCGGAGATTTTAATCCAACTTTGGGCTAGTGGGTGCAATATAGTCGAAGTTCCAATCCCATTCAAGGATGGGGATAATATTCGACAAGAGAACACATTGTCTTATGTTTGGAAGCTGCTAAAAACTACATGTTGCTATCGACTTCACCAAATGTCTCTCTTTTATGATCGAAAGTTTGACCTTGAAAGTGGTTTTGCGAAATACAAACTGAAGAAAGGCTTTCCATCAACTCATGAATATGCAATACAATCAATTAATCCTAGTTCTCGGGTATTGGATATTGGTTGT
>ENA-OREN01005120-OREN01005120.1-marine-metagenome-genome-assembly--contig:-NODE-5120-length-11035-cov-8.793758_pt1 | contig 11035 bp, 10 predicted proteins | sample MGYA00248624_ERZ508555 | MGnify/ENA primary metagenome ERZ508555 (study PRJEB26222, sample SAMN06267773) | marine metagenome | isolation source: Saanich Inlet, British Columbia, Canada | place...
TGTCATTTATTGACCTCCTTATAGTTTGTATTATAAGGCTATCTTTGTGTCCAAGTTTGTCAGACCACTACAAGTAGATTTCCTTAGGAATAGAGTCTCGTGTTGGTCGGCAAGCAACTTCAACTGCATTGTAGGTTATTTTATGGTCAATATTAACTTCAGACTCATTGTGAGTAAGAAGTATAGTTGGATTAAAATTTGATATATATTCTTCTATTTCCTTAACTAAGCTTAATAAGGAATATTGGTCAAATTGAGTACACAGCCTATCCCCGAATTGAAATTGATCGATTTTCAAAATTTCTAATGCGCAATGACATTCTTTGATTCTTTGTTGGGTTTGATCTTTGAATTTTTGGCTATTGTATTTACCGATAGGAAATCGAGCTGAAATTCCTTCGCCCAAAAATAAAACTGCAACAGTTGCACCCGCTTCTTTGGCTTTTAAAATTGTGCCGCCACAACCTAAAACTTCATCGTCTGGATGAGCTGCAACAACTAGTAACCTTGTATTATTATTAAAATTCAATTTGGTTTCTGTGAAAAAATGTTATTTGAATTATAGTGTAAATCTATTTATATATGTAAAATCCGATACAATATGGCTATTGTTAAGCAAAAAGTATTTTGTCTTTGAATCAAAGCCAATGAATTAGATATTTTTTTAATTAGGTCTAAGGGCTAAAATCAAGCATAGTAATGAGTTTACAGTCTAAAAAATGCATGGCAAAAAGCCTGGCCATCTTTTTTTACTTTTGGGATAGAGTTGTATGAGTATATCGGTTGTTATTCCAAGTTTAGGGGGTAATCTTTGTGATACTTTGGATAGTATTAATTCAAGCAGTGTTTATCCTGATGAAATCATTATTTGCCTTCCAAATGATTCGCACTCTGTAAAGAATAGTGATAGGTATAAAAATGTAACTGTTATCTATGCAGAGCGCTATGGTCAAGTGTATCAACGTATTGTTGGGTTTCATCAGGCAAAGGGTGACTATATTTTTCAGGCAGATGATGATATATTGCTTGACAATCAGTGTCTGGAAAAACTTGTTAGTTCGCTTAAAGGATTACCAAGAGCATCCACTGTATCACCGTGTTTATTTAATATTAATGGCGAGCCATTTTATAAGAATAGCAAAACCACCTTATTGGCAACTTATTATTATTTAGTCAATGGCAGGCACGGGTATAAACCTGGCGGGGTAACTCTTGCTGGTACCAATATTGGCGTTAATCCAGACGATGTAACATTGAACTTGGTTAAAGTTGAATGGCAGCCAGGCGGCTGTGTGCTGCATAGAAGAGAAAATCTTGTTTTGGAAGATTTCTATCCTTATAAAGGAAAAGCATATTGTGAGGACTTAATACACTCCTTCTTATTAAGGCAGGCAGGTGTAGGTTTATTTGTAAATACACATGCCAAATGTACAGCATTTTTAAACCCTAGGCCTTCTTTATTAAATGAGCTTGTTCCGGACTTTAAGATTAGACTGTACTTTGTTAATATGGCAAGTCTTAGTAGGGTTAGAATGCTTATTCATTATATGATTTATATCATCCGATCAATAGTAATTACTTTTGTAAGTAAAAAATAATTCAATATATTAGTTTTAGGTATATATGTGTGGAATAGCTGGAATTTTAGTAAAAAATAGAATGAATTACAGTGGTGATTTATCAGAACAAGTGACTCATATGTCTACAGCTATGATTAGTCGCGGTCCTGATGATGGCGGAGTGTGGATAGATAAAGCAGCAGGTGTTGCATTGTCACATAGAAGGCTATCAATTGTAGATCTTTCGCCTGCCGGGCATCAGCCTATGGAATCGGTATCAGGTAGATATACTATAGTTTTTAATGGTGAAATATATAACCATAAGGAGATACGGTACAACTTGAGAGGTAAAGTGAGTTGTTGGCGCGGGCATTCAGACACTGAAACTTTGTTAAATGCAATTGAAGTGTGGGGGCTAGAGCCTACCTTAAAGAAATGCGAGGGAATGTTTGCTCTGGCTGTATGGGACCGTGCTAAATCAATCTTAATGTTGGCGAGAGATAGGCTTGGTGAGAAGCCACTTTATTACGGATGGCAAGGTGAAGGGTCTAATAAAGTCTTTTTATTTGGCTCTGAATTAAAGGCATTACGCAAACACCCATCTTTTAAGTTTGATATTAATCATGATGCAATTAATTTGTTATTGAGGCACAATTGTATACCAGCACCTTATTCTATCTACAATAAAATATCAAAGTTGATGCCGGGAAATATACTTTCGATTTCGATTAATGATACAGAGCCTAAAATATCTGAATATTGGTCTCTAAAAGAAGTCGCCATGAAAGGATTGAATAGCTTGCATAGTGGTAATGATGCCGAGGTTGTTAATGGGTTGGAGGATGTTTTAAAGCAATCAGTCAAGCAGCAAATGGTTGCTGACGTGCCATTGGGCGCCTTCCTCTCTGGCGGAATAGATTCAAGTTTGATTGCTGCTTTGATGCAACAACAATCGAAGCAACCAATTAAGACATTTACAATCGGTTTTTCCGATAACTCGTATAATGAAGCGAAGCACGCCAAAGAGGTGGCAAAACATTTAAATACTGCTCATACTGAGCTATACGTATCTCACCATGATGCCATAAATGTCATTCCAAAGTTGCCCAATATTTATGATGAGCCTTTTTCAGATTCTTCTCAAATTCCAACTTTTCTTGTTTCACAACTTGCTAGAGAGCACGTAACAGTTAGTTTATCTGGGGATGCTGGAGATGAGTTATTTTGTGGCTATAATCGTTATTTATTAACTGACCAGCTATGGGGGAAATTATCTATATTGCCGGTTTCTATGCGTCGTGGTTTGGCGAGCATGATGACCACACTTTCTCCAGAAACTTTTAATAAATTTCTTGGATTTTTGTCTTATAACAGAATTGGAGAGAAAATTCATAAGGCGGCGGGTGTTATGGGGGCATCTTCGATCAATGAACTGTACTTAGGGTTAGTTTCACATTGGAATAACCCTGAATCTATTGTTTTAAATAGTAACGAACCTATTACACAATTAACTAACGATACTTTTAACTTGTCGCAACTAAGTCAAATTCAAAAAATGATGTTAATGGATACATTAACATATCTTCCTGATGATATTTTAACTAAGGTTGATAGGGCTGCAATGGGAGTGTCGTTGGAAACAAGAATTCCATTTTTAAATCATAATGTTGTGGAATATGCATGGCGCATGCCTATGATTTTTAAAGTTCGTAATGGTGAAAGTAAATGGGCATTGCGACAGATTCTGTATAAATACATTCCTAAAGAAATGATCGAAAGACCTAAGATGGGGTTTGGTGTCCCAATTGATAGCTGGTTACGTGGCCCATTAAGAGAGTGGGCTGAAGAATTACTAGATGAGTCTAGGTTGAGGCAGGAGGGTTTTTTCAATCCTGAGCAAATTCGACAAAAATGGAGAGAGCATTTATCAGGAACAAGGAACTGGCAACATCAATTATGGGATGTTTTAATGTTTCAAGCATGGCTTGAGGAGCAGTAGAGTTGAACAATAGAAAGCTACTTTTTATTGTTAATGTGGATTGGTTTTTTATTTCACACCGTCTGCCTATTGCTCTTGAAGCCATTGACAAAGGGTACGAAGTTCATATTGCAACGACAATTACAGATAGACTTGATTTTTTGTTGGATAAAGGGTTGATTGTGCATCCTATAAATCTTCATAGAAGTCAGAGTGGCGTTTTTGCAGTTACATCTGAGTTCTTAGAAATTTTTTCTTTGGTCCGTAAAATTTCACCTGATATTGTTCACCTAGTTACTATTAAGCCAGTATTACTAGGAGGTTTAGCCACACGTCTGTTAAACACACCTTCGGTCGTATCGGCAATCTCTGGACTTGGTTTTGTTTTTATGAACAATGGATTTACAGCTTTGTTACGACGCAAGGTGGTTTCAGTTATATATCGCTTAGCACTAGGGCATTCTAACCAGAGAGTAATTTTTCAAAATATTGATGACAAAAAACAACTGTCTAAATTGACAAGCCTATCTCTTGATAATTCAACTATAATTCAGGGCTCTGGGGTAAATTTGTCTCTATATAAAGTACTACCGCCACCTAACGGATTGCCGATTGTATTGCTTGCAGCAAGGCTACTGGTTGATAAGGGGGTTAGGGAATTTGTCCATGCTGCAGAATTGGTTAATAAAACCAAAGTGCTTGCACGTTTTGTTCTGGTTGGTGAGATTGATAAGTTTAATCCTGCTTCAATACAAGAGCAAGAGTTATTAATATGGAAAGAAAATGGTTTGGTTGAATTGTGGGGATACAGGAATGATATGGAAAGTGTATTATCAAATGCAACCATTGTTGTTTTGCCATCATATCGAGAAGGCTTTCCAAAAGTGTTGGTTGAAGCGGCATCATGTGGTCGTGCAATAATTACAACAGATGTGCCGGGTTGTCGTGATGCGATTGAAAAAGATGTGACAGGATTATTGGTACCTGTGCGTAATACCAAAGCTCTTGCAAAGGCAGTTTCTGAGTTGTTGAATGATTCAAGTCACTGTAAAAAAATGGGTATTGCTGGGAGAGAAAGAGCTGAGAGACTGTTTGATATAAAAAAAATAGTGGTAGAACACATAAATATCTATAAACAAATATCATGTAACAGAAGGCATAGAAATACATAATGTCAAGCAAGAAGATTTTAATAACTGGCGCAACTGGATTTATTGGGCAACAGCTATTGTCTTATTTAAATTTTAGCAAACAATTTGATAGTGGTGATATTTCTTCAATTAAGATTATTTCCCGTAATATCCACCCAATTCATGAAACAGTAGTTTGTGACTTGCAGTGTGAAAATATTCCTGATGATATTATGAATGATGTAGATACGGTGTTTCATCTTGCTGGTTACGCCCATGATTTTCGCGAACCCTCAAAGTCTAAGAATTTATATCACACTCTAAATGTAGGCGCAACACTTCGATTGGCTGAATTAGCGGTTAAGTCAGGCGTAAAACATTTTGTTTTTATTAGTAGTGTTAAGGCTGGTGGTAAATTATTTACTAATAAGTGTGCGAATGAAATAGATCAAGGTATGGCAGATAATATTTATGGCCAAACAAAGAGAGAGGCAGAAATAAAGCTATTAAATATTGGTCGAAATTCTAATATGCACGTGTCTATAATTAGACCTTCATTGGTATATGGGCCAAATGCTAAGGGAAATTTAAGGCTAATGCTGTCATTGATCAATAAAGGTTTATTTCCGCCTATACCAGATACGCAGAATCGTAAATCCATGATTCATGTTAATGATTTAGTTCGAGCAATTATGCTAGTTGCTAAAGATGAACGTGCCAATGGAGAGATATTTATAGTAACCGATGGTAAGCCATATTCTTCGCGTGATATTTATAAAGCTATGTGCATTATAGCTGGGAAGTCAATTCCAAAATGGAATGTACCTAAGTTTATAATTGGCATTGCTGCCAAAATAAATCCTAAAATTAAATACAAGCTTGACAAGTTATTTGCTGATGAGTGCTACTCCTCTGAAAAAATAGAGGCATTAGGGTTTAAGGCTAAAAGAACCTTGAAAGATATGAATAAAACATCTTTTTGATTTGTCTTTTTCTGTAGACTTACTTTACAGGTTAGTATGTTGCATGAGGAGTGGCTGATCAGAGCTATACCTGAATTTAAACTACAATGTGACATCGAAGATATACTCTTCGTTAAATATAAGGATTTTTAAAAATATGTTGTATCTATATATATTTGGAACAATAGTTTTTACTGTGTATGGTCAGATAATATTCAAATGGAGAATCAATCATTTTGGTGATTTACCTGGCGGTGTATACGATAATATATCATTTTTATTAAAATTATTGATCGATCCATTTATTTTTAGTGGGTTTTTATCTGCATTAGTTGCAGCATTATTTTGGATGGCTGTAATGACAAAGAGTGATCTGAGCTACGCATACCCATTTATGAGCTTATCTTTTATTTTGGTACTCATTGCCTCGTCTGTTGTGTTTGGAGAGTTAATAACCGTAAATAAAATTGCAGGTTTGAGTTTGATTGTTTTTGGAATATTTATCTCTAGCAGAGGTCTATAAATTATGGATGACATACGTATTTCAACAGTTACCCCAGTTTATTCAGGCGAGAAATATCTTGATAAGTTGGCCCATAAGTTAGATACACTTAGAGTTAAATTAATTGATGATAATTGCCACTTGATATTATCAGAGTCTATTTTTGTGGTAGATGGTGCAATTGATCAATCACTTACTGTATTGAAGAAACTAGAATTAAAGTACGATTGGGTTAGGGTGGTTGTATTAAGTAAAAATTATGGGCAGCACCCAGCAACTGAGGCTGGCATATTATATTCATCAGGTGATTGGGTAGTGACAATTGATGAAGATTTACAGCATGATGTTGATTCTATTTTAGAGATGTTAGCAACCGCTATTGTCAACAATAGCGATATTGTTTATGCATTACCTTTAAATAAAGTTCATAAGTCGGTTTTCCGTGATAATGCTTCTATTTTTTATAAAAAAATTATTTCTTACTTAACAGGAAATAAAAATATTCGGCTTTTTAATAGCTTTAGAATTATTCGAGGATCCATAGCAAGAACGGCAGCTGCAATATGCGGGCCTGACATGTATTACGATGTCTCTCTTGGTTGGTTTACAAATTCAATTTCTACATTTAAATTAGAATTAAATGATTATAGATATAGAGAAACAAATATAAGTGGATACAATATTTCTTTATTGTTAAGCCATGCTAGAAGGTTGTTTGTTTCATCGCAAAGCAACATAATTAGAATTTTTTCCATAATTGGACTGGTCTCAATGCTGATAGGCATGAGTTATGGTTTATTTATTATTATTAATGCGCTTTTTGGTCTATATGATAGCTTTCCTGGGTGGCCTTCATTAATATCATCAATACTATTTTTTGGAGGCCTTATATCGTCTTCTGTTGGAATTCTGCTTGAATATACTGGAGTTGTTATGGGACAAGTTCAGGGGAAACCAACATATTTTGTGGTTGATAGAAATATAGACAATCAATTAATGAGCTGGGCCATTAAGTTATTAAAGTGAAAATATATAATATTTTAAAAAAATCAAATGACACAATAGTATGGCTATTTGGAAGTGGCCTAATCGGTGAATCAATTGGTATAGCATTAGAAAGTAAGTTCACTTATAAAAGTGTAAATATTAAAGTTCTTTGGGGTGCGTATGATCAAATTGACTCTACTGTTAAAGAAATAATAGAAAATACAAAGTTGTTAAGTAAAGACAAGTCGGAGACTAAAGTAACTATAGTTTGGGCCGCAGGAGTTTCTGGGTTTTATTCTAAAGTCGAGGAAACAGATGTTGAATATCTATTTTTTCAAAGACTTATTAACTTATTAACCACCAAAAGTAATAATTTTGTATTTAATTTTATTTTTTTTAGTTCTGCTGGGGCCTTATATGAGGGCATGACTGGTATAGATTACAATACAGATATTTGTATAAATAGGCCGTATGGGGAGCTAAAGCTTAACCAAGAGAGATATTTACAACAGAGTAATAAAATATCGTCACTATTGATATTAAGGCCAAGCTCTGTCTATGGATTTATTGATAATAGAGTTAAAAGGCCAAGCCTGATTCCTACAATTATGCATAATGTACTATTAAATAAATTATCAACTTTATATGGAAATCTTTATACCTTGAGGAATTATATTTGGGTAGAGGATGTTGCTAATTTCGTGATTAATAAATTGATTCATTTCGAAGATGGCATGTATATTCTGGCCGGATCTAGATCCCATTCTATTATTGAGATAAAAAAAGAGATAGAGAGGGTTGTCAGAAAGAGAGTGTATTTCAAGTTAAACAGTTCCATAGAAAATAATTTAGATATTGTTTTTTCTAATAATTTATTTCCATGTAAGTATACAAATACTACAATTTTAGATGGTATTTATAAAATATCTCAAAAATGGAATTATTAATTTCATTTTATGAAAAACATGAACAATAAAACTAAAGTAAAAGATTTTATAATTAATGACGAAAAAATTATTTGCTTTAAAGAAATTGATTCAAAGCAGCATTTAGATTTTAATTCAGAATGGCTAGACACTTTTTTTTTAGTTGAAAGAAATCATTTTTGGTTTATCGCTCGTCGCGAAAGAATTATCCAAACATTTAAAAAATATTTAAAAAAATCATCAAATATTCTTGAGATAGGTGCTGGAACTGGGTATATAGCACAAGGAATACAAGGGGACGGGTATAACGTTTCAGTCGGAGATATTCATCTTTCTGGGCTTATATATGCCAAAAAGAATGGCATTGAAAAGTGTTATCTGTTTGATATTTTTGATCCACCATTTAGAAATAAATTTGACGCTATAGGTATGTTTGATGTTTTGGAGCATTTAGAAGATCACTCTTTTGCGTTGTCTCAAGTATCAAAAATGCTTAAACCAAGAGGAAAGATTTTTGTTACTGTTCCAGCACACAAATGGCTTTGGAATCATCATGATGTAATGTCAAATCATAAGAGAAGGTATAGTCGTAAAGAATTAGAATTGGTTCTTGAAAAAGCAGGTTTTCAAATCATAGAGAGTCGTTTTTTCTTTATAGCAATTTTACCGTTGCTTTTTTTTAGGCATATTTTATATATAGCTAAGGGTAATAAGATGATACAAAATCCTGAAGAAAATATGCGCATTAATCCTGTAATTAATTCAATTTTATTGAAACTCACTCGATTAGAAAATTATTTATCAAAATGGTTACCGAATATATCTGGCGGAAGTCTATTGTGTGTGGCGGTAAAAAAATAATAATTTTATTATGAAATTTTTTTATATTGTTACTTTGTTAGTATTAATATACTTATTAACAAATACTGGATTACATGGAGATGATTATATTGTAATCTCCAGTTTAGGAAAATCTAACGTGCTTCAATTTTTGAACATTGAAGGCGCTAAAATCATGGTATTTAATCCTGTTGTATATTACAGTTTTTGGTGGCCTTATTTTTTGTTTGGTAATGAGTACCAATGGGGGTATGATTTAATAAAGATAGTTGCACATGTTATTGGTATATTTTTTGTTTATAAGTTTTCTACAGACTACCTTCCTAAAGATAGAGCTGTTCTTGTTTCTCTAATATTTATTTTGTACCCGTTACATGATACAACGGCATACTGGTATATGACAGCACCTTATATCTTGATACCAGCTACTATCTTATATGCTCACCATTTAATTAGAAACAATAAGAGTGCATTAGGTTTTTTTGTATCTATGTTAGGCGCCTTCTCGTACTATATTAGCCCTCCGTATATTTTTGGATTATCTGTGATATTTTTGTTTGAAAAGAATTTTAAGAAAGCAATTATATTTGTTACCCCTGGAGTCCTATATGTTGCATATTATTTTTGGATCAAGCTCCATTACGTTGGAGTTGAACGCAGAATAAATTCAGATTTAGGCGTCTCAGATTTTTTTAAGCAGATGCTTATCCAGCCTTTGAGTTTTTTAGAATCAGCATTAGGTCCTTCGTATTGGCTGAAAGTATCTTATGCTATTGAGTCAATTAGTCTAGTTTCTGCGATTATTATTGCTGTAATATCGGTTTTTGCATTTTTAAAAGTTAAAAAAATATCCAAAACTACTCTTTTGTCTAAATCGTTGCTTGCAGGGCTTATTAGTGTTTTAATATTATCTTTTGGTATGTACGCACTGACAGGTCTTTATAGCCATTCTGCATTTAATTTAGGAAATAGATCTACAGTTTATGGGTCTTTGTTAATTGCATTTTTATTGGCTACACTTCTACCTGCAAATAAAAAATCAGTTGTTTTTTTATTAATTATATTTTTGGCGCCTGTATTCGGGTTGAGTGATCATTGGAAATCTTGGAATAGTCACCAAAAGATTGTTATAGAAAATATAAAGAATAATCAAAAGTTGAAAGAAATAGAGACTAATAGCACTTTGATAGTAACAGGTAATATTTACAGCAAGCTTGGGCCGTTTGCCCATATTGAATTTTTTAGTATGCCATGGAGTGTTAGTGCTATTTTTAAAGATAGTGTTAGAACTAAAAATATTGTAGCCTTAACTCCTTATGTTGTTATTAATGATGATTATCTTATTGATCCAAAATTTAGAGGAAAGTATTTATTGAAAGATAAATTGTATGTCTATGATAGTGAGAAAGATTTAGTTAAAGCAATATCTGCCAAAGATGTGCCTGAATTAATCAAGCATCAGCCGATAATAGTAAGGCATTGGGTGCAGTTGTTTAAAGATACGTGGGTGCAAAATATAGTCGTTTGGCTAAGCCCTAGACTGGTTTATTTATTTGAATAATTTTGGCATTAAAGTATCATTAGTATAGTGCCCCAACAAATTAAGACAACAATTTAGAATTTCTTATTTCGAACGAGTTAAACTTAACCCAACAATTCGGAGTAAAAAATTATGAGTAAAAAACGCACAACCTACAGCTCAGCATTCAAGACTAAACTTGTTCTTGAGCTACTGCAAAATGCAGATACCCTGGCAGAGATTGCCAGCAAGCACAACATTCTGCCCCAGAACCTGATGAACTGGAAGAAGACATTCCTTGCTAACGCAGAGATAGCTATGGAGCCATCTAAAGCAGTTAAAGAATACAAGGAAGATCTTATTAAATCACAAGAGCAAAATGAACACTTAACAGCGCTGGTAGGTAAGGTAACGGTAGAGAAGGAGTGGCTTGCACTCTGTTCAGTACCCCCTCGAGGGGCAAAAAAGCTCGTCAGCTTGGGCTCATCTAAAATCAAACAATTAGTTGATCTCAAGCCGTCTAAAACTTCCACCCCATCTCTATCTATTAATCACCAGTGTCAATTGCTAGGCATTAACAGAAGTGGCTTGTATTACAAGCCACGAGTTAACCACGCCAAACAAACAATTAA
>ENA-OREN01005123-OREN01005123.1-marine-metagenome-genome-assembly--contig:-NODE-5123-length-11031-cov-3.358499_pt1 | contig 11031 bp, 14 predicted proteins | sample MGYA00248624_ERZ508555 | MGnify/ENA primary metagenome ERZ508555 (study PRJEB26222, sample SAMN06267773) | marine metagenome | isolation source: Saanich Inlet, British Columbia, Canada | place...
ACTATTTAACTTTTGATGTAATGGACCATCAAGATAATGTAAATCTGAAAAAGAAAATGCTTAACATGATTCAAAAATTGCAGGCTGCAATCAAAAGTGCAAACGAAAAAATTAACCCGCATTACGGTGGAACAAGACGAAACAGAAAAAGGAAGAAAAAAAAAACCAGAAGAAAAAAGAAAAGGAGAAAAAGAAAAACCATTAAAAAGCGAAGAAAAAGGGGTAGAAAAACAAGAAGGAAATAAAGTGAATTAAAGAAATTTTAGTATTTAACTATTATAAAATGAGTAATTCAACAGCTGTCGCGGCCACTATCGGTGTTAGCGCTTTAGGCGTTTTAGCTTATTACGGATATCAAAACATGAATGGAACGAAAGGAGGTGATGAAGCTGAACTTTATAATGAATTGGATGGTGTTACTAACAATTCAGTAGAAACAACCAATTTCCAGGAAGAAGCACAGAAAGAAGTGGCAAAAGTAGTAACAAATGCAAAAAATGCGTGGGGTTCTTTTTGGAAAGCAGAATATGCTTCACAAGAGGAAACTGATAATGTGAAAGTATCTCTACCAGAATCTAAAACCGAATAAATAAATTACTTTTATGAACAATTTATTTTTTTAATAATTTCATAGTCCAAGCTAAACCCATAAAATACACCGGAGTAACAAATAAAAGAGGCAATTTGCTCGGAGCTTTATACCATAAGGTCATTGTTAACCATGTTAGAATGGGTACTCGTATACCACCATATACTATTTTTTGCACCTTTTTCCATCGTTGTAATTTTTGAGATGCAGGAGCAACGCGTAAATAATGATATACAAAGTAAGAAGGAATGTTTGACAATTCCCCCCAAAATAACATTCGGTCTCCGTAATAAAGTTCTGGTGGATATTGGAGGATGAAACAACTAGCTAGATGATGGTACATATACGCCAACCTTACTTTATCCATTTTTTCATACATTAACATAAAATACATATCATATAAGAAATAACCAGTGGACCAATGTTTGCATAAACTAAATATCCTCGTACTGGGCCACATAATATTCATACCATTTAACACAATTGCCCCGGTGGCGTGAGTAAGACAAGAAGCATTTCTAGCTAACTTTCTATCTTTTAAAAATATATAAAACACCCATTCATATACATTAAATTTCACAAAATTTGAAAAGTAAGGATTAAAAAACAGGATCATATATAATACCTAATAGTTTTTTACTTATATGAATTTATAAAAATAAAAATTGAATTAAAATAAAGTTTAACAGTTTAAATATAGAAATGAGTAATATTGAACATATCTTTAAGATGACGACTCCTGGTGTATCCAAATTGGCATTTAGAACCTGTTTTAGTAGTATTAGTTTTAATGGTTATAAATTGGATATTTTGAAGAGTGCAGTGCAAAAATATTTGAGAAGACGAGAATTTGATAAAATGGTTTGGTGTGTTGCAGAGATTTATTTGTTCCAAGTATATGCTAAGACTGATGCGGAAAAACGGGCTACGAAGGGCATTATAAGTAATTTATTGAATAGATTAATTATTATGTTAGATGAGGAGATGTTATTCGTTGAGTGTGAAAAATATTTGGTGGTAAGGCGATATATGGAGGAATTTGAAAAAAGTGGTCGTGGAAATTTTGATTATTTATATAAAATCTGTGATGTGATGTGTGGTGCAAGAATGATAAGAAGAAATAGTGATATTAGGGGTTATTGGAGTCCTGGTAAGAAAAATGTAAAAGTAGATAATGGTAACGGAAGCGATGATTATTATTTTGTGAAATTTAAGGAAAAATTCGAGACAAATGATCCGGAGTGTTTCATGTGGATGTTAAAAATATTTAATAAAGGAGAAGAAGGTGATGTTGTACGGTATAGAAGAAAAGAGAATATTTATATGATTTGGGAGTATTTGTTTGACAGAAAAAATATTAAAAATAATGAAGTATTGCGAAAATGTTTGGAATATAGGTTTGAAGAATTTAAAAAGAAAAGAAATGAAAGGTTTATATTCTTGTCTGCTTCCATTGATATTGCTATGCATAGAGGAAGGGAGCAGAAAGAGGATTGGTTTGATTGTAAAAAGAAAAAGAAATTTGATGTTGAAGATTTGGTAAAAGAGCATCGTACAAAGTTTGTAAATCGGGAGTTGATTCGCGAAGTTTATTTGGATTGGAAAAAAATGGAAATAGACGATTATGCTATTGATATGCATACTAGTGCTGGTAGAAAAATGGGTAAAAATAAAATAGATTTTATAGCAAGTGGTGCGGTTGTGGTCAATGAAGACAAGGAATATTTTGTACAAGAATGGCGAGATTGTTATAATAAGGCAAAAAAGGCAAGTTTTACTGCTGCAGTAGCGCTTAGGAAAAAAAAGGATGAGGCAAAATTAGAAAAAGCAAATAAAAAAGAAAATAAAAAAAAAGAAAAAGAAGCCGAGCCTAAAAAGGGGAAAACGGAAAGAGAAAAGGTAAGAGCTGCTAAGTATAAAAGGATTAAAAAGTTGAGAGGAAAGCCAAATTTTGATGATTTGGAAAAGGATTTGGAATTTATAGATGGGAAAAATATTGATGTTAATTATATTAAATTATGTTCTGATAAAACTTGTGGAAATAAAGTTATGTGTTTTGAATTTGTTACGGCTAGTTGGGGCAAACCTAATACTGTTTGGAAAGAAAGTAGAAAAAGTATGAATTATAATAGAGATTATGCTTGTATAGATGGATGTAAAGAATTATTTGGATTAAAGAAAATTGGTATGAAAAGGGTGTTAAGTGATTTTAGAATTGAAAAAATAGATAAAAATGAAAAAAGCTGGATCAATAATTGGAAGAAGGTTTATACTGGAGATGAAAAAGTAGTTTATTGTGTTATGAATAAAATTACGCATTGTAATTGGAAAGTGCCGATGGAAATAGGTGATATAAAGCTTTCGTTTCAAAATGGTGAGTGTAGGAGACATTTGAAGGAATTTGCTAAGATTGGAGTATTTCGTGGGATTTTTAGATGTAGTGATTTTAATTGTAGAAATGTATTAGTAGGATGTGATAAAAGTTATCTCCCGGATTATTTTGTAAGTATAGATGAGGGAGATATTGGAAAAAGATTGGATATAATTGGAAAAAGAGAAGGATGGTTAGTTAAAGCGTTGAATAAAGATAAGACGATTATAAATGAAATTCTTAATGAGCTGACATATCAACACACAAAAATAATTATGAGTTTGGAAGAAATGGAAAGATATAAGTTTAGTAGGCAGTTAATAGATGAAGTAGAAAAAAATTGGAAGAATTTAAAAGCAGATTTGGAAGCAGAAGGAGTTTTATTTGATTAGTTATATTTTAATAATGAATATAAAACTAAAAACATATAATAAAACATAATGCTTAAAAAGATTTTTTATATTTTAGCTACCTTCTTTTTAGTTACTGCATCAATGACAGATGCCAAAGGATATAATACAAGAGAACACAAACCAGTGTTGCAAAAACCACAACCAACATATACCCAGAATCAAATAGATAAGGCCTGGATACAAGTTCCTTGGAGTCATGGAGGACATTATTATCACAATACATTGACACGCGAAGATGTAGATGCAGCACCTAGATGTTTTACAAAATAGAAATTGAATTAAAAATATAATTGTTAATAAAATTGATTTTTGTTATACACAATTATAATATACCACATATACAAAAATACCATGAATGCATCTATTCCATCTCCTGAAGCTAGATATGCTGCACTTTTTAAAGAAATGCACATTTTATGTCAAGAACAAAATTGGGGAGATCCTTTTTCCTATGCTCGTTCTAGAGAAATTCATATGGCAAATACATTGGGTCATTATATAGCACTTGGGTTTAGTGGCGCTGATGCATATGAAGATCAAGAAAGGACAATACCAGTAGAATATAAAAGTACTACTGGTTCTTTAAAAGGAACATATAATGGAATTAGTGTAAAATCAACATGGAATGAACAAATGCAATATTTAAGAGAAGGAAAAATATGTTGTTATGCGCGTCATTATTTTGCACGATATGAAGGTGCTAAGATAGTAGAGTTGTGGTGTTTAGACTGTGAGACAGTGTTAAGTGGTTTGCTAGGTAGGATACAAACTCAGTTTCTAAGAGAGAGAAATGGTGCTGACCCTCGACTAGGGGCAATTCTGTCTGGTAGATATATTCGTAACCATGGTACTCAAATTATTTAACATTATAAAATATCAATAACTTTATCATAAAATTTTTTATCTATTTCGCATCCTTTAAAATGTCGGTTTGTATTCTTGCAAGCCAAAGCAGTTGTGCCGCCACCTAGAAATGGGTCAATAACTAGGTCACCTTCAGTAGAATGTTTTCTAATTAGCTCTTCAAACAAAGGCAAACTTTTTTGTGTAGGATGAAATCTATTTTTTCCTCCCTGAATAGGGAATTCATAAATACCTTTATCATATTTAGAATTGAATGTAGGTTTTCCACCTTTAACACCAAGAAGCGCGATTTCTCTGGCATTTGTTAGATAATTAGTTGATTGATTGAGTGGAATAGGATTTGTTTTTATCCATTCAATAAACCGAATTTGATTAAAACCAATCCAATTTCCTTTTTTTGTTTCTCTAATTTGCTCCATAAGTCTTTTGAGTGTTTCCATTTTCCAGATATCAAAGAATATAATACAGGTACCTCCTTTTTTAAGTTTTCTGTAAAAGAGTTGAATAAATTCTTGCAATTTTTCAATAGTAAATTCTTTATCCCAATCACCAAATTCAGTTTTGTATCCGTATTTTTTCCCAGATGTATTTCCATATTTAATATAATTCTCCTTATATGTATCATCTGTATATCCTTTCTCGTGTTTGAGTTGTTCCCATTCCTCGTCTGTTTTTTTATTTTTACCCGACTCTTCTAATTGTGCAACTTCTTTCACAAACTTATTCATACCGGAATCCTTGGAAATAAGATATGGTGGATCTGTCAAAATTAGGTCTACGCTATTATTGGGAATTTCAGTTAAGAATTTAATACCTTCTTTGTTCTCGACATTTATATTCATGGTTAATATTATATACTATATGCTATTAACCATCTAAATCAATTTATTTCCTAACAATTATACCATATCCGCCGTATCGACCGATATCCCATGTTTTATCTCCAATGGACATAATGACGTGATCTTTAATGGCTTTTCTTGCACTTAATTTATAAGCTGGAACATTTAATTCCAAGGGAGGTCTGAAAGCAATATTTTTAAATCCTCCGATTCCCAAAGCGTGTAATTGTTGCAGTGTTAATTGGACTCCATACGGAACTCGTGGTCTTGCAGTTATAATATAAATATTATACCCTTTATTTCTGCAATATTGGTACAATTCGAATACTTTCGGAATGAGTTGATGGGTAGATGAATCTATCAAAGTATCATCAATGTCGAAAACAACGGCTTGATTTGGGGAAAACGGTATTTTTTCTAAAATGTCCATTATATTTACTATATTTAATAATATAATAGTGGTATCTTATTTTAAAGTTAATAATTTTATTCCTTTATTGGCAATCATAAGTGATTCAAATTCTTCAAAGAAGTCCATTTTTTTATTATTTAACATTTTATCTACTGTTGTTATAGACCATGGTCGCAAAGTTTTGTCACACATTATTTTTGACAGTAGATATATAGCAAGATTTTTATCAAGTTCTTCATTATTTAATTCTTTATACTTAATTTTAAATTGTCTATACAGGTGCATATATGTTATTGAGCACTTGATATCCATCCAACTCGACATATATTTATCAAAAAATTGTTTGAATTTTTCATCTTCTAACAGTGCACATAAATCTTGAAAAAAGTCATTCTTTTCAAGTTTTTTTTTACCTATCAATACTGCTGCCTCGCGTTCAACTATTTCACTCATATAAAGATGTATACATTTTTCTCTCCAACTTCTTTATTTATAAATATTTTAATTATTTAAACAAAATTAAATAGATAATATAAATGGAACAAACCAATAGTACAGTTGAAGAACAATCAAAAGAAGCATTCGATAAGAATGTGAACCGATTAACGGAACAAGTAAAAGAAACATATAAGAGAGCATTTTTTGACTTGTTGGAAGAGAAAGTAGGAGCTTCACCACCCGATTATGAGTGGTTAACAAGACTTTACGGAGAGATTAGAACCAAATTAATTGCACTTTTAAGGGAAGGGTCACAATTGCGCATTGAGATAGAAGAATCGATGGATTGTGATTTTTTCAAACAATTAATAAGTCATAATGTATTTAGTCCTGAAAATTTCTATACATTAATTAGGTATGTGTTTGAGAAATGTAAGCAGTTGGGTTCTCCTGCTAGAGATACGGAAACCGATGCCAAATTAAAGGAAATAGTTGATTTTGTGGATTCTGGCGAGGCAACTTTTGCCACATTGGTACCACTGTTTATTAAAAACGCGAATGAATGTTTGGATACAATTTATGAAGATATCCAAGCAGTATCAGATAAGTTTAAAAAAAAATAATTTTATAATAATTTAATTAATCAATAATTAGTTTATTACATAGTTTCCAAATACCAAGACCGTACGGCTAACATTCTTCGTCTAAGATTTGCCTCTAAGCAATTTCGTTTATTTGCCGTATCCAAATGTTGATACACTGTAGTTTCCAACCATTCGTCTGCCCGCGTACGGTCACTTTGCACCGTCTCTCGCCATTGATTTACGAGAGACATCCATCTTGCATTAAATTCACCAGCGAATGTCTTGAAATCATCATCTTGAACTATTTCATTTGGAAATTTGTCGTATATGTCCGCTATCATTGAACCCGTGAATTTGGCACAATTGGTAAAATATCCAGTAAATCTTTCATTTGACCATTTTGGAAGGGCGTTTTCAATACTTTTAATAGTTTGAATAATGAGTTGTTTGACAATGGCAAATTTTGTTTTTTTTTCATCACTCAATTCTATAGATAATATTGGAAGATGTAGAAAATATTGTGTGTTTGCAAATTTAGGACCAAATGTCATTCCAGAGACTACGGCGACGCTTGTCGCTAGTTTTTTACGATTTGCGCCCCTTGGTCCCACATCAAATAATCCAAAACAAGATTTATAATGTTCGTGACTCTTAATTTGCTCAATGGCAAAATTAACTATAGGAGAACCGGAGAAATTAAAATCCGCATCGGCTACATTTGCGGCATATCTATCACTAGCAGTTAATGGTGTGCCTTCCTGAAGCAAACTAAAATTTTTACACAATTCTTCAAAGTAAATGCTGTCTCTCTGTGGTGGAGTTGTTCTTTCTTTCTCAAGTAGTTCAACCGCAACTCTATAATCCAGAAAACGTTTTTTAACATCTTCTTTATCAATCTTACCGTATTCGGTTTCAAAATCACCATCATAAAATTTTTTAAGAGCACCAAGACGAGTTCCACCGTCTTCAATATTATAATATTCTATGAGTGAAGGAGTATTATTTTCATCCATCTCTACTCTTGACCATTTACTCATTACAATCCCTCCGATGGCTTTTCCTTCAAGAATGCTACAAACTAAAGATTGGTTCCAGTCTTTAGATTTCGTAATGCCTCGTTGATAAGATGGTTTTCTGTATTTAGAATCAGCTTTCTCAAATCGGTCTGGTTCAAAATCTTTGAGAATATCTCCGAGCAGCATCACCGCGGCGGTTTTAGATAACTTGCGTTCTGGTAGATTGGTTACTGTTGACGACATATTCTATTAGTATTGGTATTTATCATCAATAATTGATTTTTAAACGTGCATCAATTTTTTCTCCTAGTCATTCTAGCAAATTTAACAGCATCACACACCGCAGCATATTTAATCTTCTTTTTCTTTACTTTGCACGTTCTGCTGTGTTTGGTAAAGAAAACATTATTGAACATGATAAAATTCTTTTTGGTTTTTCGTCGTTTAATCATACTTTTAATTTGTGCTAATTTTCTAGTTCCGTAATATTTTTTATATCCTTTCTCTCCATGAACCCTAATATATGAGGTATTATTTGTTGTTATGGGGAGATGTACTCCAGTAGGCAGGTCTCCTAACCAGTAGGTGCCTTTTTTTCGGTTGATAAGTGTACCACCCATACACCAGCCAGCAGATTTGAATAAAGCCGTTACTTCTGGCGTGAACCAAGATTTATCTCTAAATTCAAAAACAATGGATGGTCCATTTTTTGGAAGATAGGTTTTCATTTTCTTTACGCGTTCAAAGGTCTCGGGTTTGTTTTTAAAGGATGGCGGTAATTGAATAAGAATAGCTTTCATTTTATTACCTAGAGGTTTCACTCTATTCCAGAATACTTTCCACGCTTGCTTGCAATTTTTGAGGCGTTTCATATGGGTAATATATTTGGAAGCTTTTATAGAAAAAAATAAATTAGGATCTAAATTCTTCCATTTATCGATAGTGTTTTTACTGGGAAGTCTATAAAAAGTAGAATTAATTTCGATGCAGTTGAGACCGGGTAAAGCTAACCATGTTTTTTGTCCAACCATAAATCCGGAAGTGCCTACAAACCATTCTTTGCTCATTAAAATATACATATATTATATATGAGTAGGCCGAGAAGACGACCAAGATCGAAAACACCAGATAGAAATCGTCATATAACACTTCCAGACTCTGACGAAGAAGCCGAGCTTAAGAAAAATTCACGCGAAACAAGACAAGGTTATCGTAAAGAAGAAGACGACAGAAGAAGAACACAACAAAACATTCAATTCCTGGCGAAAGATATAATTAAGGACATATTTAATCAACATGAAGACTGGTGGCCAAGCCCTGAGCAATTTTTGGATGTTTTTGACATTTTTGTCTCTCGTTCCAAAACCACGGTGGCCACAAAGAAAAAGATGGAAGTGATTTCTCACGATGATTTGATCGAATGGGCAAGGGAGGCAAGAAAGAAAAGAAAAAAAACATTGGACGCAGCAAGAAGAGCGGAGCGTGGTCGAATCTCAAACCAATACCACGCAAAGAAAGAAGAAGAACGGCAAAAACTTTGTAAAGACTTTGGAATTTGTTCTGCCGCTGCGTTTGCTGGAATGGGAGTAGCAGCAGTTGTGGGCGCCCCAGTTATAGCTACTGGTGCAGCTGCAGCTGTTGCAATGGGAAAGTATCGTGGCACTTTTGGAGGAAGAACCAGAAGAAAGAAGACGAGGAAGAGACGAAGGAAAAGAAAATCTAAAAGGAAATCTAGGAGAAGAAAATCACGTAAAAAATAAAAATTTTATAGAATGGTTATATTTTATAAAATTTAATTAAAGTTTTATTTTGAATGTTGAAAATTTAAACCAAATGAACTTTTCTTTTCAGTTGGTTGGTTACCTAGTCCTATGATGCGGTCGGCAGTTGTTTGTTCGGTATCAGTTTGGTAGTTTACGTAGAGTACTAGTCTAGGAACTTTAGAGCAGGCCGAGTTGCCGTGAGGTATACCACAGTTCCAGATTACCGCTTCCCCGAATCGAGTTGGGATGTCTACTCGTTTTAGACCCAGGGTTTTCATGAGTTTGATAGGGATTTTCTGTATAGTCTTCGTCTTACCTGGCCAGTTGATCCCATCGCCTATTTCAGCGTATTTCTGATGAGCTCCTTCGTAGCCGTACCAGCCTGCTTCGCTGTTATTTAGCCCTATTATAAATTGTAGTCTTTGAAACCTACCTGTATTGTCATAGGGATGGTATGCTATTGGATCGTCGGCTGGGCGCGCACCACCACCATCTCGATTAGATTGAATATAGCTCATATCGGTATGCAGTTGCATGTCCTTAGCTGGCGGTAGCTTTATCCCAAACCGAGTGAGGTGTCGCTTTACTGGGCTTTGGTATAGAGCTGTCATGAGTGGGCGCAGTTTTTCTCGCAGCTCGTTCAGCCTAGGATGATAATATGTGCTTTTCTGGCTAGTAGCTGAGCCCATGCCGCAGTTCATAGCATTGGCAGGTGCTCTGGTATTAAGGTATTCCCGTCCGTCTTTTGTTTTTTGCCCATACATTGCTTTGAACATAGCGCTATCCTTGGGCTGTTTAAAATAAGGATTTGTTTTCATTTCGCTATTAAGGTCGATTTGTATGGTAGCAGGATCTATGCCTCTATCTGCGAAGAATTTGTAGTATTCGCTCATGCAAATTTCCCGCATTTCTGCGACCTCCGATTCCTTAAGAATACCCATCTCAATAAGATTAAGCCTCATATAGCCCTTATCTTGTAGTGACCAAACCGCCTCTTTAAGGACGCGTGAAATATCGACTGGTTTTTCTGTAGCTAGTGCGCTCATTTTAGTATTATTTACTTTTGATAATTACAGAATTTTTTTTTCAATTTTTTTAAAATATATTATTCATCCCCATCGTCCCATCATTTGTATTCGATGTTTATTCTTATTATCAATGAACCATTTTTTCTTTTTACTGTCCCATTTCGCTCCAAGTTTTTTCGCTTCATCTTTTTCAGAATAAGGAATATTTAAATATAATTTTCCTTTTGGTTTGGAATAAGGACAACTTTCAACACCGATGGCTAAGTTGGCCAATCTGTCAGCATTATCATTGCCGATTGAGTGTTCGTCTTGTAAGCCGGTATGGGCGGCTATATGATGAAATTTGATGTTTGGATATTTTCGGGTGTATTTTAAATATCTAAAGAAGTATTTGAATCTGTCTTTGTCGGTGATTTCTTTGTATTTTCCTGTTTTTAAATAGCTGTTAATTTCATCATTATTTAGAATTTGACCACTTTTAAGATGTAATTTATATTCTTCAGTTTGAGGAATCTTTCTTAATAAATAGGGGTGTCTACAGTTGTTAAATCTATAAATAAATGATTTAATTCCTGAATTAAGTCCTTCATCATTTAGTTTTCTAAAAACATGTTTTGAGCAAGATTCACTAAACAAACATACACCTCTTAGCTTTTCAGGAACTATTATCCAATAAACTTTAATTATAAAAATGAGTAAAATTTTCATTAA
>ENA-OREN01005124-OREN01005124.1-marine-metagenome-genome-assembly--contig:-NODE-5124-length-11031-cov-2.877305_pt1 | contig 11031 bp, 13 predicted proteins | sample MGYA00248624_ERZ508555 | MGnify/ENA primary metagenome ERZ508555 (study PRJEB26222, sample SAMN06267773) | marine metagenome | isolation source: Saanich Inlet, British Columbia, Canada | place...
TCATCAATTTCACCAGCATCATCAAGTTTCATCGCTACAACCATTGCATATCGTGGAATTTTCTCTCTCAATGAACACAGGTCGTCAGCAAGCCTCGGAGGTAGCATTGGCAGCACAGTGTGCGGCAAATATACAGATGTTGCACGAGCTCTTGCCGCAGCATCAAGGCTTGTATTAGGAGTGACATAATGTGCGACATCCGCTATTGCAACCCATAGTGTTTGATTTCCATTCTCTTCAACCAAACAAACAGCATCGTCGAAATCTTTTGCATCATGTGGGTCAATAGTAACAAAAGGTAGATGGCGCAAATCAGTTCTTCCATTCTTTATTGCCATTTCAGCATCTACTTCTTTCAGCAGTTCTGCTTTTGCACAAAGAGATTGATCATATTCTCTTGGGAATGGGTTTGCATTGGCCTTTCTTCTTGCCAATAGCCGAGAATCTAGAAGTTGTTTTGCATCCCCATGTTGGTCGGAGACCAGTAGTAGTGCCATTGCAGGTTCAGCATCAGGGAATCTCGTACCACCCCTTCTCTTTGCGATAAAACGACTTTCCTTGAGCAATGAAAAATCCCCCCAAGTCATGACATTTTTTCCAGGTGATAAAGTAAATTGTTGTGGATAATCTTGGCCCAATAAATCAGCAAGCCATACACTTTCAAGTAAGGAATATCTTTGCGCATCTTCCTCACTAACATAACTAAACTGTGAGGAATTGTCCTCATTTGGTAATTCATCTCCTACCCTTAGAGGAGGTCTGCCGAAAAGAGATGTACCACCTTTTTTTGCGTGTCTCGAAGAGAATGCTTTCCAATCTGAAACCGCAGCCTCAATAATTTCAACATCTTCGGGTTTTACCAATCTTACCATCTTGTCTTCTAATGATGTAAACCGTTCATTCTTTTTGCGACCAATTGCTAGCGCTTCATCTATTCCGCTACGAAATGCCCTCTCCGCCTTTACATCGATGGAAAAGCGAGAGTGTAAGTTCTCACCTTCTATTAGCAGGTCAGCAATTTGTTGATTGGTCCATGACTTGGCCCACAATTCCTCATTGTCATCAAATTGCTGTGATAATCTTCTCCACAAAGTTTCATCTTCGGGCACTTGAGGGCCTTTTTTCTTTTGATGTTTGCCACCACGATTTGAGTTTGGGCCACGCCCTCTTCCACCGCCTCGGCCTCTCGCCATAACTATACGTCAAGGTAACAGGTGATGAAGTATTGTTTGAACAAATACTTACAATCCACTTTCTTGCAATGCCTTCAAAGCTTTGAGTTGTTGTTTGGTTAATTGTTCGGTTTCTTGTAAAACGAATTCAAGGTCTAAATCACCGCCATCAAATCCTGCTCCAGCCATTCTTCTTCTGTCACCAATTTGTGTATTAGCAGCAACACTTAGATTTCCAGATTTTCCAGAAGGCAAAATAACTTTGATTTTTCCACCTAACAAGAGTGTTGAGTATGGCGTAAATACTTCTTGAACCAATATGCCATCTTCCCAATAAGTTCCTTCCCCAGCATCGATTCTAATGGTTACCAGTACATCCCCGGTATCACCTTGTGGATGGTCGTGACCTTGCCCCTTTAGGCGTTTTATCTGCCCATGACTTGCACCAGCAGAAACATTGATTTTCAATGTAGTAGTCTTGGTTTCCATATCATTTCCATTCTTTTTGAATCGTTTGAAAGTAAATGGAAATTTCCCTCCTTCTTTTGCTTCATCCATTGTGATATCAATTCCAACATTGATGTCTGCACCTTTGGGACGCCTCTCCTGTGTGGCAGGGTTTCGTTGTCGGGCGCCACCGCGCATACCGCCTCCACCAAACATTTGGCCGAGCATATCTTCCATTCCTCCACCGCCGAACGGATTTCCACCTCGCCCACCAAATGGATTTCCACCTCTTGCTCCGAAAGGACTTCCCCCTCCACCAAACATATTGGCCATCTGTTGCTTTTGGTCAAACTCTCTCCGCAACTCTGCACTTCCGATTTTATCATATGCGGCTTGTACTTCCTTGAATTTAGCTTCAGCAGCAGCATCATCGGGATTGCGATCAGGATGAAATTGTCGAGCCTTTTTGCGGAAAGAACGTTTGATTTCAGCATCACTTGAACTCTTGGAAACACCTAGTACGGAATAGGGATCGCGTTCTGCCATGTCATTACTGTCAAGTAGGCCCTTCATCAATGCTCGGATTTATTATTAACTATTTTCGGCTTCAAAATCGCGCCATTATTAGAAATATTTTATCATTCAGGACTTCTTTTCCCCATCAAAGCGGTTATATTGGGTTGGCAATTGGGCAGGTTGTCCGAGGTTATACCATGTCAACTGAAAACAGCGATTCTCAATCATTTGAGAGCAAAGTCCAAGATAAACAAGATTGGATTGAATCACAATTCCGTAAAGTCTCAAGAGGCTCATGGGCTCGTATTATTCGTATGGCAAGAAAGCCAACTCCGCAAGAGTTTAAGCAAACAGTAATCATTTGTGGAATTGGCCTATTCGTCTTAGGAGCGATTGGTTTCGCAATGCTTGTATTGATGGATAATTTCATTCCATACCTAATCCATGATGTTTTTGACATCGGTAACTGAAGTGAGGGAATAATATGACTGGCGCATTTGTAGTATATGTTAGATTTGAAGAAAAACTTCTCCTTCTTAAGAGAGGAGAATCAGATGGAGATTTCCCTGGACTTTGGGACGGAGTATGGGGGATTGCAGATTCACCTGAAGAAGTTCTTCAGCGAGTTTCAGACTCAACCGGAATTTCAGTAGACAATTTGCATTATGATTGCACAGGTCCTGAGCGTGGAATTGACATGGGCCGTAGTCTAGTTGATGTAATGCCAATACTTGTGATTTCTAATACCGATGAAGTAAATGTCACTGGACGTTATACTGAAGGAAGATGGGTTGACCCAGGTCAATTACAAGAGTATCCTTGTATTTTCTCAAACATTGATATGGAGAATGCAGATGGACTGTTCAAGGAAATGTACGGTTCTGTCGGTTCGTTCCTATTTATTGTAAAGACCGCTATTGGTTCTGAGCAAAGAGTTGCAGACGAAATGTATGCGCGTCTGCATGGTAGTGGTTCACTAACCGCTCTTCAAGGAGATATCATGTCTATTCTTTGGCCACCAAATATGCGCGGCTATGTTTTCGTTGAGTCTAGCGCACTACACCATGTTGAGAAATTGATTGGGCGCTCTGGTGGAAGAGATCCTAAGGCACGCCGTGGTCTAAATCAAACACCGCTAAAGAATGCAAAGACAGTACTTCCTGGTGAAGCACCATTACAAGATATTCTTCCATACCTAGAGCCTAAGGCAGTAACTTCAGGAATTGAAGTTGGTTGTATCGTTGAAATCGTCACAGGCGCATTCAAGGGTGAAAAGGCTCGTGTTATCAGCGTTGCAGAATTGAAAGAAGAAGTCAGTATGGAATTGTATGAACAACCTATTCCAATGACCCTGAACATGCGTGGTGACCACGTACGTGTTGTCGAAAGAGTCGGCGAGTGACCTTTCTAAGAAATCAATGCCTTTGGCAATAATTGCCGATTTTTGATGCCTTCATAGAGTATTCACCGCAAGTTGAATCACCATTGAAGTCGCGGCGCGGTTAAATAGGGGAGTTTAGTCGGCGAAATGCCCACGTCTGTGAGTAATGGAGTTGACACATATGCCGAAACCTTGGACATCTAAGCTAATTATCAAAGCACTAGGAGTCAAGAAGTGTAACGGTAGTCTCGACGCTGCTACTGAAAGCCTCTCACTAGAGAAGGCAATGGGAGTTGCCAAGGAAAAGGCAGACTTGGGACATTTGACCGGTGCTGACTTAAAGGCACAAACCAGAGAAATTATCGGAACATGCGTTTCAATGCGTGTAAAGATTGACGGTCACTGGGCAAACGAAGCGCTACAGATCATTAGCAATGGAGATTGGGACGAGCGATTTAACTGAAATTCACGAACCGCGGGAGAGGCAGTAAAATGCTTCGCCGACCGCAGAGGTGACTATTATGGAAGAAAAAATAAACCAAGCAATAAAAGATGCATTGAGTAATGCACCTAAGCGCAAGTTCGTCGAATCCGTGGATATTACTTTCACAATCAAGGATGTTGACTTGAAGAACCCTACTAACCGTATCAAGGAAGAAATTCGTCTTCCATCTGGTCGCGGTCGTGAATTAAAAATCGCAATGTTCGCTGCAAGCGAAGCTGCAACAAAGGCTAAGGCTGCTGGACTGACTGTTTTCTCACCTCAAGATATTGAGGATTTTGGCGGTAACAAGGGTAAAGCAAAGAAAGTTGCAAACTCATACGACTTCTTCTTATCCGAAGTACCTCACATGGGTCTTATCGGTAGATACCTCGGTGTTGTTCTTGGTCCTCGTGGTAAAATGCCTCGTCCAGTACCGCCAACATTAGACCCAGGTATTATCGCTGCAGGTCTAAAGTCAACAGTTGTTGTCAAGTCTGGTGACAAAACTACTTTCCACGTTCCAATCGGAACTGCAAATCAAAGCGAAGAAGAATTATACGCTAATGCTATGGAAATCTACAACCGTGTTATTTCAAAATTGGAACGCGGCATAGGAAACATTCGTTCTCTTTACATCAAGACTACAATGGGTCCAGCACAACAAATAGAGGTGATTAATTGATTCCAAAGGTAATGTCTTGGAAGAAAGACACCGTTACTGATTTGGTCAGTGTAATCAATAGTGGCGATACTGTTGCTGTAATCGATATACACGGCGTACCAGCAGATTCCATGATCGGAATGCGTTCTTCACTACGTGAGAACATGGCAATCCGTGTTGCCAAGAAGCGCTTGATGCGTATTGCCTGGGAACAGGTTGGTCTGAACGTAGGCAACCTTGAAGAATTATTTGACGGTGCTGTACAACCTGCACTCGTTTCATCAAGTGAATTGAATTCTTTTGAGATGTTTACAGCACTAAAAGCAACTCAAGCTGGCCGTGCTGCAAAGCCTGGTGACATCGCCCCTCACGACATCGTTGTTGAGAAGATGGACACAGGTATGCCTCCAGGTCCAATTGTAGGTGACTTGAACTCCGTAGGAATCCCTGCTAAAATTATGAAGGGTTCTGTTCAAATCCAAAAGAGAACTGTAATCCTCAAGGAAGGAGAAGTTTTCGAAGGAGACCTAGGTATGATGCTATCCAAGTTAGGTATCAATCCAATCGTTGCAGGTCTACGTTTGTGTGGTACACTAGAAGATGGAACTGTATTCGCCCCTAGCACATTAGACATCAACTACGAGCAATTCGAGAGCGAATTAATTTCATCTGCAGCAGGAGCATTCAATCTTGCTTGCAACATTACCTGGTTTACAACCCAGACAATGCCAACACTCCTTGCAAAGGCGAGCCGCGAGGCTCTTGCAGTTGCATTGGAAGCGGCAGTCGCAACAAGCGACACAATGCCGCATCTTGTCGGTAGAGCACACCGTGGCGCAATGGCCGTCGCAGGTACTCTCGACAGTGACGCTCTCGACGATGAACTAGCGGTAATGCTAGGTGCTGCAGCTGATGCTGCTGCGTCTGCATCCGCATCCGTTGCCGAGAGTGCTTCATCAGCCCCTGCCGAGGCTGAAGAAGAAGAAGAAGAGGAAGAAGAGGAAGCCGGTTTCGACGGCCTCGGATCCTTATTCGGCTGAACGAAAATATTGAGGTGAAAAATAATGGAATACGTATACGCTGCTATGCTACTGCACGCTGCTGAAAAAGACATGACTGAAGACGCTGTCACCGCCACTTTGGCTGGTGCTGGTGTAGATGTAGACGCTGCTCGCGTGAAGGCACTTTGTGCTTCTCTCGCTGGTGTCGACATCGCTGATGCAATGACACAAGCTGTCGCTGCACCGGCCGCTGCTGCTCCTGCAGCAGCTGCTTCATCCTCGGACGCCCCTGCTGCTGCAGAGGAAGAAGAAGAAGAGGAAGAAGAAGCTGGTTTCGACGGTCTTGGCTCCCTATTCGGTTGAATTGGACTCCCGAGCGCCGCCGAGCGCTCTCGCTTGACCGTAAGGTCTAGCGAGTGATTGCACGGTAAACGCCTCCGGTCCAGACTTGACGGAATACCTCGCCTGTGGGCGTGGATCAGACGGTCAACCGTGCATTCGAGAACATCTATTGCTGCGGCAATAGATATCCCAACTATGGGATTTCGCTCTCTCATTATCTGAGGATTTTGAGAGAGCTAATTTTTCTTTTTTGATTAATGATGTTATGAGTGAGAACTTTGATGCGGATTATTGATGCACTATTGGCTACAGCATAGGTCATGGTGAAGAGGGCGACTTTGGATTTGGAAGTCTCGCCATCTCCAGTTGAATGCATCAAAGCATTACGCCAGTTAGCAGAATCAGCAGGTTGGCAATTAGAACGGCATGAAGGTTCTAGATTAGTTGACCGTTTTGCAATTATCATGCCAATGGCACAATCGGCTAGAACTCTGGGTATTGTTGTCAAAGATGGGCCATTACGTGGTCTTGAATTGGTATGCTGGTCTGAAACACGCGGCTCAAGTGGAGCAATTAACATCGCAAGTTGGATGTTACCAGGCGGGCATGACCATCCTTTGACAAGAAATCTAATGCATAATTGGGTTGCAATACTCCCCAGATGCCCATGGAAGTGGACATTCGCAGAGAAATCAAAAGTTGGTTTTTTACTTCCAGTATGGAGAAAGTCAAAGAAAAAATTCACAAAACCTGGTTTTAATGTTAAATCAAAGCAGTGGCCTATAGAGGCAGAAGAGGCTTGGTTTGGCCTGAAAAGTGGTGAAGAATGAACTTTTTCTGAAGAGTATTCAACCGAAAGTGATAGAGTCAATGCCTTACCTCAGTTACATTAGGGGAGATTAAGATGGTCAACCTAAGTGAATTTACTGAAAATTTAAAATCAGACCGTGATACACAAATCACAGTTGCATTGATCATATTTTTTATGATTGCATTTCCTGCATATTTCAACTATGCTTCAAACAGTGTTTCCTCAGGTGGTGCATTGGGTAGTGTAGGTGATTATCGCGTTACTGGAGAATATACTTTTATTGAATTAGACAGTGGAGAAGAAGGTATTGCAGATGGAGATACTCTAACTTTAGACTTGCATTCAGATGCTGTAAAAAGTCAAATCGCAGATAAGAATGTAGTTGCTGTAATAGTCAATATGACTTATGACGAAGATGAAACAAGAAATGGTCCAGGCTGTCTAGCACCAACAGGTGGAAGTTTTGCAGCAGATACAATCTCAGCAACAGTTTCTCGCGGCAATGATACAGCATCAGGTTCGGGACAGAATCCAGGTGGTCATGCAATCACAGCAGAATGGTATGACTCCTCGATTATGGGTACAGTTGTAACAGGTTTATCAGAGTCTGAAATAATGGATATGCTTGAAGGCGGAGATACTGGGATAGGAGATTATGTTGTTGAAATTTCAGTTGCAGCTGAAACAGGCAATGCACTAAATCCATTATGCAACCGCAATGATGATGGAGAAACTGTGTCCTACACTGTAAGTTTAGTAATACTGGATTATGTTATTACTCCAGAAGTCGAACTTGAAGTTTGATTCAATTCAAGCATTGAGAAGTTTACTAATATCCATTATTGGTGAAACTCTTTGGCCAATTATTTGCATCATCTGAGCAAGTGTTTGTTCAGTCTTTGCTTCAACTCTCATAACTAGAATCGCTTCGGTGTTTGATTTACGAGCTAAGTACCATCCAGCGTATTCTCCATCGACATCAAATCGTACCCTTACTCCATCAACAGTAGAACATTGGTAGTCACTAAAAGCCTCAGTTATTGCAGCAACAAATGGTAATTTATCACCCTCGGCACAAGGCACCTTGACCTCACCAGAAGTAGGTAGGCTTGGAGCAAGACGTTCTAATTCGCTTGAGAAAGAAGGACCTCCATTCTCTTCTGTTGAGCGGCGTGACCAGCATTCAATGATTCGTGCCGCATTGTATAATGAACAATCAAAACCATACCAACCGCGGTCGGCTAAGAAGATATGTCCAGACATTTCAGCAGCCATTCTGCACTGTGGTTTTGCTGCTAATACTCTCTTCATAAACGAGTGCCCAGTCTTTGCCATATGCGGAATTCCTCCAGCATTTATGATTGCAGTTTCCACATTCATTGAACATTTTACATCATAGATTATTGTTTTTGATTCATCACTTTCACCAGCATCAGAAGCGAGAATATCTTCTGCCATAAGAGCGATCAATCTGTCTGGATAAACGAATTGACCTGCTTCATCTACAGCGCCGATTCTATCTCCATCACCATCAACTCCAAGTCCAAACTCAAGTTTATTTTCAACGACAGCATTTGCAAGGTCTATCATATTCTTTGGACGTGTTGGGTCTGCACCATGATTTGGTTCAGTAGCATCCCAATCACAGAATAAGTCGGTGTGTTCTGCACCCATCATATCGAGTAATTTGACCATTGCAGGGCCAGGAACTGCATTACCACAATCAACAGCAACCTTGACTGGACGTGATAATGGTCCAACAGATTCCACAATCGCTTGTAGGTATGCATCCTGATGAGGATAGTCGACAATACTTCCTTGACCCTCATTAAATTGACCTGCCAAGAATACATCTTTCAATTGCTGAATATCTTCTCCAGCCAAAGGTAGTGTACCATTACACATTTTGAATCCATTATGTGTTGGCATTGGCAGATGTGATGCGGTAACCATTACACCACCATCAACTGGAAGCGTCCAGCATGCGTGATATACACAGCCAGTGCTAACAATTCCCAAATCATATACTGTAACTCCAGCAGAAACAAAACCAGCGATTAGATTTTCAGTTAATGCGGGAGAAGAGTCGCGAATATCACGGCCGACTGCAAATGTTTTGCATTTTAGATAAGTCGCCATTGCTTTTCCTAATCGCAATGCAAATTGTGGAGTAATATCTCCACTACCATCACCATTTGCAAGGCCGCGAATATCGTATGCTTTGAAACAGTGTTCGGGCCACATGGAACTCCCAGCAGGTACCTGTTTTCAATCCTGTGTGCCGGTTATTTTCTAACAAATGCAATAATGAAGGCAACTATTATTGTAAAAACAACAAACTCAACTACGAGGTTATTCCATATTGCTACAGCAAGCAATACCGAGAAGGTTGGAATAAATAGGCGCAATAGTTTGGGCCAAGTCAACAAACCTTCAGGCGCTTCGATATAGGGAGAACCAGGCATTCTTTCACCACCCCCTTGCTAATCACGAATTATTTTCAATTCCTTGAACAACAATTTCTACTCTTGCATTAGCAGGTAATCCAGCAGCAGCAAAAGCAGCACGAGCAGGCTTTACTTCCACATCCTCAACCCAAGCGCCATAGATTTCATTCATGGCGGCAAAATCATCAATGTCGGCAAGAAGGATTTGAGCAAAACAGATGTCATGTTTAGAAAGATTTGTAGCAGCGAGTAACCCGTCTATTTTTGCCAAACAAGCAGAAGTTTGTGATTGTACGTCGTCGCCTGCTTCAGGGGCAATCTGTCCACTGAGCCATATGACTCCATTTGCTATCACGCCTGCAGAATACGGTCCGTATTTTTTAGCACCCGGGCTATCAATCGATTGTTTCTCCATGTGTCTGTGCTATCGCTCTAAGCCCTTCAATGCATTGTTATTCAAACGATGATTTGAGGGAGATGATAGGAACAGGCCCATCCATGCGCACCTGCTGGGTTCTGGACCATCCCGCGCATGTGAGATTGTTAGCGCCGTTTATTCGCAGTGGTCAATCAAATGATCTCATCATCGCTTGTGACCGAATTGAGGTTAGAAACTTACTCGATAGTGCTGACGGAATCTTACCACGCCGTCAATTGATTTGGGTACAAAGAGCAATCGGTAATGGCAAGTCTTTCAAAGCACTGAAGAGAATAAATCAAAGTCACAAATTTATGAAAACTGCAAGCCTAGATGGTAACGGAGAAGTTGAGAGAATAGTCGTTATCGGTGCATCATTAGAATTGTTAGCGGTCAAGAATATTATGCCTTTTAGTAGGATTAATTCTATCAAGAAGTTAATCTATATTAGCGATACCGAGGTCAATCATATCGCTCATAATTTGGCATTAAAACAGTGCACTGATGTTATATTACCAACTCATTGGAATCAAGAAATAGATGGTGGATTCCTTGCTAAATCATCGTCCTCAAGCGGAATAACAGTGCATCGACTAGATGGGTTACATGGGCATGTACATTTACGTCCAAGCCAACGTCCAATTCAGGTTTCAAATCCTCCTAGAGTACTTGTTAGACGTTTGCAAGGTGATGGGATTCATGATGATTCAGAGGTAATTCAGATTCCCGAAAAAGTGTGGGATGGGTTAATTCCAACTTTTGCAGATGAATCACAATATGATGGTGATGCATGGCAATTGACCCAACAATTAGCAGCTCATGATTGTGTGATCACCAACTCGGTAACTTTAGCCAGCGAGGCTTGTCTCCTTGGGACTCCGACCTTGCTTATTTCAAAAGCACAACGCGGTTTCTTAACCAGACTTGAACAAGACGGTTATCCACTATTTTCCCATGATCAAAATTGTAACGGAGAGGTGTTTGAAGAAAAATTAACCCAGTTTCTTTGTGGGATTCATTTGACCGATGCATTAGAGCCAGAACAATGGCCAAATGCCAAACAACAATTGGCAGACATCCTAAATATTGAACTTAAAGATTGAGCCAATTTTTGATTATTTGTTGATGGTCTCCAGCCATTTGCAAATCACCATTAAGAATGCTATCAATCGGCCAGAATTTTGCATCAGCAGCATCATCTCCTGCTATTGGCTGCTGCTCTAAACTGACTTCAATTTCATAGACAACACTGACAATATGCTTGCGGGGGTCCCTATCCGCATCACCCATGACCGAAACTAACTTTGGATTTTCACCATGCATACCTGTTTCTTCAAGCAATTCACGAACT
>ENA-OREN01005134-OREN01005134.1-marine-metagenome-genome-assembly--contig:-NODE-5134-length-11011-cov-2.183190_pt1 | contig 11011 bp, 15 predicted proteins | sample MGYA00248624_ERZ508555 | MGnify/ENA primary metagenome ERZ508555 (study PRJEB26222, sample SAMN06267773) | marine metagenome | isolation source: Saanich Inlet, British Columbia, Canada | place...
TTTGACAATGCTTACAAAGCACATTTCAAAAAAAAACCTTGAACAAATTCACAACATGCTCTGGAAGAATATCCTTCTGAGTGTTGTGGAATAATTGCTGGATTAACTGATAAGACGGATGATGATGTTTTGTTCCGCTGTACCAATATTCAGAATAAGCTGCACAAAATGGACCCCAAGACCTACACAAGAGATGCCAAAACAGCTTATAATATTGATCCACAGGAATTGTTTAAAGTATTCAGAGAAATTGAGTCGAAGGGAATGATGCTAAAGACTTTTTACCACTCACATCCTGACCATGATGCATATTTCTCAGATGAGGATAAAAAAATGGCCTTGTTCGATGAGGAGCCTACGTATCCAGAGGCCAAACATCTTGTAGTTTCAGTTTATAATAATATAATAAAAGAAGAAGCTTTGTTTGAGTGGAGTTCTAAAGCTAAGTCATTTGAAAAAATTTTTTAATTCGAGTGAGCACGATTTATCACTTGAATTAAGTTGCAGTTATAAGGAGAAAATTATGTCACTGTTGATCAATGAGGATTGTGTTAATTGTGGGGTATGCGAGCCTGAATGTCCTAATGAGGCAATTTCTGAAGGGGATGATATATACGTGATCGATTGGGAAAAATGTACCGAGTGCGTGGGTTGGTATGAAGAGGCCCAATGCGTTGAAGTATGTCCCGTAGACTGTATTCCAAAAGATCCCGAGCATGTTGAAACTCAAGAAGAACTTTTAGCAAAGAAAGAAGCTCTTGTTGATGGACAAGGATAATTTAATTGTCCTTGATTTGCATTACAATGTTAAAGGTTAAAGTATGAAAGATGAGGTTGAAGAAGTTTTAGAGTCAATACGCCCAATGCTTATTAAAGATGGTGGTAACGTAGAACTTGTAGATGTCGATGACGGTGTTGTTAAAGTCCGTCTTGTAGGTGCTTGCGTATCGTGTTCTAGCTCGACTATGACTCTCAAAATGGGCATCGAAAAAGCTTTAAAAAAAGCAATACCTATGGTTCGTTGCGTGGAATCGGTCGAATAATAATTCCTCAGCTTTACGTTCATTGCAAACAATAATAAGAAATAAAAGAATTCTCCCCTCCTAAATGTATAAATTTTGGTTACCTGATTATTTTATAACCTTAATTATTGCGTTAGCCATTTCTATTTCCGGTTCTCAAGCTGTAGCTAATGAAGAAACACAACATGTTGCAAGCAACTTTACGCTTAAAAATCTCGAGGGGAAAGAAGTAAGTCTCTCTCAATTCAGAGGTAAATATCTCCTAATTAATTTTTGGGCCACATGGTGCGGTCCATGCAAAATTGAAATGCCGTCGCTGGAAGAATTATATCGAAAATTTAAATCTGATAATTTCGATATGCTTGGAATTTCTAATGACATGTTTGGTGAAAGAGTAGTTCGTCCATATATCAAGGCCACAAAAATCACATTCCCAATGTTACTCGACCAACGAATGATTGTAAGCCGTCAATATGGAATTGTTAGCTTACCTACAACGATACTGATTGATCCCAAAGGAATAATCATTGGAGTTCTTCAGGGAGCTGAAGATTGGTCTGATCCTGAAACATTACTATACTTCAAAGATCTTCTTAAAAAAAGTTAACTTGGGATTTAAGGAAAAATGAAAACTACAATAAAACCTTGTCCCTTAATTTATTATCTCTTGTGTGTAATCACGCTTACTTTTGTATCTAACGTCAGTGCTAATGAACCCAAATTTAATTCTCTGGAAGGAGATGTTGTATACGTACCCGCCGGGTCATTTTTATTCGGAACGAACAAAGTGGATGAGTCTGGAGAAGCTCTCTCTTTGGGCTTACCAAAAGCTTGGTATGCTGACGAAGGGCCAGAGCAAAATATTTTCCTTAAAGCCTTCTACATCGATCGCTTTGAGGTGACCAACCGTCGGTATAAAATCTATATTGATGACTTGAATGCTGTTTCACCAAAACACTGGGAAGGAAATAAATTCCCAGATGGTCAGGACAAATTCCCCGTTATTAACGTTACATGGTATGACGCCTCAAATTTTTGTCAATGGGCTGAAAAACAACTACCTTCTGAAAAACAATGGGAGAAAGCTGCCCGAGGTGAAACAGCTAATGAATACCCTTGGGGAATGGAATTTCATTCGAACTACGCCAACCTGTCAACAAAACCTGGAAGCAAAAACTCCCTTTCTCCAGTGGGATCTCATCCAAGGAGTGCAACACCACTTGGTGTTCATGATTTAATTGGGAATGTTTGGGAGTGGGTAGAGGATAACTACTCTCCATATAAGGGAAGTTCTTATCAAAGCAAAAATTTTAGTGACACTCTCAAAGTTTTAAGAGGGCAATCGTCTAAAGACATAGGACATTTCCCTGGGGCCACTTATTTATCGGCCATGAAAATGTTTTCTAGAAGTAGCTATCGAGAATCTTCCCATCCCGATCAAATTGCAATAGACGTTGGGTTTCGCTGCGCAAGCAAAAAGATTCCAAAAGCAATAAAACTTGCCAACTTATCCAACTCAAATCAGCCAAGTAACTTAAAAAAAACTTCCGCAATAGAGAAAACTGTAACAAAAAAAAACTCTCTATTGTCACCTAGCCAAGGACCAATATCTCAATTAAATCCATTTGAAGTAAAATCCAGTTTGCCGCCATCAGGCATGCTTGTTTTGATTTTATTGGCATTTATTGCCGGTGTATTCAGTTTTCTTTCACCATGCACCCTACCTATTTTACCTGCATATTTTGCTGTCACGGCTCAAGCTGATCGAACACGAATGGGATTTATGTCGATCGCTTTTTTTCTTGGCCTTGCATCTTTATTTGTAGGTATGGGTGCTTCGGCAAGTTTTTTTGGCGGGATTTTACGAGATTATATGTTTTCACTTACAAAAGCTGGTGGTATTGCCGTCGTTGTTTTTGGCATTATGACTCTTTTTGGAAAAGGATTTTCTGGAGCAGGTTTTCAAGGGCGCCCTGCATCGACTTTTTTTGGTTTCTTTCTTTTTGGAGCGACCTTTGCTTTAGGGTGGACTCCATGTGTAGGTCCTATTCTTTCAGGTATTCTGATTCTCGCAGCATCGGATAAAACAATTTTTCAAGGAATGACTCTTCTCTTTTTCTATGCAGTTGGTTTAGGACTTCCATTAATTTTTATTGCAACTCTGTGTGGCACCCTACCCAAGGATGGATTATTTTGGAAAATATTACGAGGCAAGGGTTGGAACTTAACCGTGATCGGGCATTCAGTATCTTTACATTCTACTAATATATTTAGTGGAATACTCTTAATCATTCTTGGAGTCGCCCTAGCGATGGGTTACATCACCTATATAAATAGTCTCATCCCCATTGACATTCAGATCTGGTTTAGTGATATTGAAGAAAAATTTCTTCACCTGTTTACACCAAGCAGATAATTTTTTAAAGAAATTGTTCCTCTACTACCCCTTAGTTTTTAAAAATAACCTAAAGTATGCTCTATGTTTTCCCGATATTTAGAGAAAACTACGATCAAAGGTCTATAGATGAAAAATTACTCCTATTTCATGATTTCCATTCTCTTATTTTTTTCAGCTTGCTCGGGTGTCGATTCTCGTGTCAAAAAAAATTATAAAAACACAGAGACCACAATCAGCTTAAAAGATCTGACTTCTTCTGGTCAAGAAATGACCTACGCAGGGTCACAGCTAGAGGATGCTCTTGAAGACACGATAGCCCGCTCAATGTTTATAATTTCCCAAGATGACTCCAAATATATTCTTAAATATAAAGTTTTAAATTACACAAAAGGGAGCCGTCTAGCACGGTTTTCTACATTCGGCATTGCAAAATCAGCTCATGCTAAATTAGAAGTTAAAGCTGCTCTTTATGATGAAGGAGAAAAAGTTGGAGCATGGACTATTGATGCCTGGGTAAAAGGGGGACCTTTGGGAGGTAGCCCAGGAAAGTTATTTCAAAATGTTGCTGATGAAATCATGAATCATCTACGTGGAAACTCTTAAAATCGCTACTTCATATTTGTTAACTTCTGCATGGGTTCAAACTATTTACAGTCCACTGAACAAGCGCATCGAAATCCAATAAAGTTAAAATACTCTGTCGGCTCCATCTTATTGCGGAAATAAGTTGGCGTAAACTTAATTACAGTATGAGTTTGAGTAAGTCCCCCGCGTATTACCTTATAACGTTTGCTGTCTGCTTCCGAAGTTTCCCCAGACACGAACCAATCTGAAGTCCATTCCCAAACGTTGTGTCCCATTCCATATATACCATAGGGACTAATCCATTCCTCTCTAAGGTCTACAGCCTCGGGAATAAATCCAGAAAACCCATTATTCGGATGTTCGTAGTATTTTTTCCAAGCCCACTTTCTTCCATCAGAACCACGTGCCGATTTTTCCCATTCCGTTTCAGTCGGAAGTCGCCTACCATTCCATTTGCAATATTCTTCTGCCTGTTTAAAAGTAACCCTTGAAGCTGGAAATTTGGATTTTTTGGGGTGAAACCTATAGTCTCGTTTAAAGTTACTAAACTGTTCACGAGAAACTTCAAATCGATCAATGAGAAATGCCTCTTGATTTATTATTTTCCCTTTTTTAGTGTCAGGGTAGTCTGAGTGTCCCATAATAAAATTGCCTGATGGTATATAAGCCATATCATCTGGTATTATAATACCTTCAGGTATATTTACCTTTATTTGTTCAACTCTGTCTTTTTCACATGCGTAGATAAAAATCAGCAACAAAATAACTAGCAGAAAAAATCTCATGAAGGTCGTTTGTCGAATGGATGAAACACTTCACCTCCATTTATAGGCAAAGGTTTCTTTTTGAAATCTAGAGGGTGGTCAATGCCTGGTTGGATTGTCCCATCAACAGAATAAGGTCCGTGATTAGCCCAATAGTTACGTTTCCTTGAATCGGTAAACTCGATGCTTGTTATGTACTTAATATTTTTGTATCCGTATTTAAACGGAGCAATAAGTCTAAGAGGGAAACCATGCTCTTTGCTTAATGGCTGTCCGTTCATCATTAATACCATGAGGACGCGTGGCCGAATCAACTCTTCCAGGGTAAAACTTTCGTAATACGAGTCTGCTGACTGAAAGTAGACGTATTTAGCCGCAGGATCAGGCTTAACCTTCTCTATCAAATCTAGGAAGCAAAACCCCTCCCATTTTGCAGTAGCTGACCAGCATTCGACGCACTTTAATCGTGAAACCTGAGATTTTTTTTTAAATCCAAAAAAATCTTCATATTGGAACTCCATTGGATTTTTTATCATTCCACGAACCGAAAGACTCCATTCTCCAACATCAACTCCCATAAATGGATTAGCACTACGGATGAAAAAACCAGGCCGGTCTCGATTCTGAACATACTGTTTAGGAATATTCTTGTCGTTTCGATAGTCAGAAGTTCCAAATACTTTCGTGGGGAGAAACCCTGCCAGAGCGGACAAGGAGAATAAGCTTAAAAAAAACCGCCGATTTATTTTTTGACCTAGGATTTTCATATCACAACTCGCATTTAGGTTTTGCGAACAGAAAGGTCGTGGTTATTTTAACGAAACCCTAAAACATCCTGCATATCGTAAAGGCCTGGAGATTGATTAACAACCCACTTTGCAGCACGTATGGATCCTCGGGCAAATGTCTCACGACTTTGAGCACGATGCAATAGCTCGAGGGTTTCTCCCATACCTCCGTACAACACTTGATGTTCACCTACAATATCGCCCGCACGGATCGTATGTATGCCAATTTCTTTAGAAGTGCGCTCTGTCATACCTTTACGCCCGTAAACGCCCACGTCATTGATATCACGGTCGAGTGAATCGGCTATGATTTCTGAGAGGCGGACCGCGGTACCACTAGGGGCGTCTTTTTTAAACTTATGATGCGCCTCCATAATCTCTACATCGTAAGCATCGCCTAAAGCTTTTGAAACATCCTCTACAATTTTAAATAAAACATTAACTCCAATACTCATATTTGGCGCAAAGACACATCGAATTTTTTCTGCAGCTTGAGCAATATTTTGTTTTTGTTCTGTGGAAAAACCAGTAGTACCTATTACAACTGATTTTTTGCAACTTACTGCTGCATCCAAAGTCTTAAGGCTAGATTCTGGAGTTGTAAAATCAATGATCACATCACTGTCTATCAGTGCGGTCTCAATATTTTCCACAATAGAAATTTCTTTTTTTCCTATCCCAGTAAATTCTCCTAGGTCACTTCCAATAGCAAAGTGACCAGGGGACTCGGTCCCACCCGCGATACTGACTCCTTCTGTGTCCTCAATACATGCGGAGATAGTTTTACCCATTCTACCCCCGACACCTATCACAACTATTTTAATCAATTTATCTCCCTTACGAATTCTAAGTGAACAACTATTTTAATTTATAAATATGCCTTACAAGCCTTTAGTTAATGATTGGCAGTCCGTGAGAAATCATAATTTTTTTAAGTTTTTCTAAGTTGTTACTAGAAAGTCTAACTAGGGGTGCCCTGACCTCACTTTCTATTTTCCCCATAAGATGGAGCGCTGCCTTTACAGGCATAGGGTTAGTATCAATAAACAAAGTGTCATTGATATCCATTAATTCATAATGAATAGATTGTGCGTCTTTAATATTACCTTTGGCGGCAGCTTTACACATTGCAACAACCTTAATTGGCAGAATATTTGCGGTCACAGAAATCACACCTTTTCCACCAATTGCAAGAATGGGCCACAACAAAGGATCGTCCCCTGAAAGAACTGTAAATTCTTTTCCACAATCATTTATAATCTTACTAATAGACTGGAGTGATCCAGACGCCTCCTTTATACCAACAATATTTTGAATTTTTGCCAAACGAGCCACTGTTTCAGGGGACATATTGACAGAGGTTCGACTCGGCACATTGTAAAGAATAATTGGGAGATCAATATTCCCCGCAATTGATGAAAAATGCTGATACAAACCTTCTTGGTTTGGCTTATTATAATACGGTGTAATCTGAAGTAATCCATCGGCTCCGGCTTTTTTAGCATTTTGACTCAGTTCAATAGCTTCATGAGTTGAATTAGAACCTGTCCCGGCAAGAACCTTAATCTTTCCCTTGCAAGCACCTACTGCAATCCGTATAACTTGATCATGCTCTTCGTGATTTAATGTGGCTGATTCCCCTGTTGTTCCACAGGGAACTACACCATCGACTCCTCCTGCAATCTGATAGTCAATCAATCGCCGCAAGGCTTCTTCGTCTATATTTCCATTTTTAAATGGTGTAACAATAGCAACATAAACCCCTTCAAACATTACTTATTCTCCAATACACCTTGCTTAATTAATAAAATTCCGCCGACTTTTAAATTAGTCTTAACACTTATGACCGCTGTAAGCTTCATCATATTTCAACAAGTGTTCCCTCGAAAACAAATTTTGCGGGTCCCTCCAAAAAAACCTCCCCAAAATTTTCGCTTCCGTCGGTTGCTTGAAAATCAACTGTCAATACTTCTCCACTCTGAGTTTGAACGCGAACAGGTGGTTGCACCATTCCAGCAAGATTAGCCAACAGAGAAGAGGCAACAACTCCCGTTCCACAAGCAAGAGTTTCATCTTCTACACCACGCTCGTAAGTCCGCACTCGCAGCTCACTCTCTCCTTGTTTCTGCACAAAATCAACGTTTGTTCCTGCCGGAGAAAATTTTGAATGCGATCGGATTTCTCGCCCAACCCCGCAAACATCCTCATTCATTATATCTTGAGTGTAAACTATAGCATGTGGGACGCCCGTATTGAGGAAGTCCACCCGAAACGATTTCTCATTCAAAATTATATCGAGGTTTCTTTGTAAATTTTTGGGAGCAGTCAGTTTAATATTAACGATATTTTCTTTAACCTCCGCCTTTATGATTCCGGCTGTAGTTTCAAAAGACATTTTTTTACGCGCAATATTTTTTTCATAAGCATATCTGGCAACACAACGTCCTCCATTTCCACACATTTCGGCAGAACTGCCGTCACCATTATAAAAATCCCATTTAAAATCAGCTTTCTCAGAATTCTCAATAAAAATAACCCCATCAGCACCCACAGAAATCTTAGGAATACAAATTTTACTTACAAGATCACGCTTGGCAGAAGTTTCGATTATTAATTCACGGTTATCAATAATAATAAAATCATTCCCACTACCACTCATTTTTGTAAAAAAAATACTCATAATCAGGTCCTATACTAATTAACAAAAACTATAAAACTCAATACTAATCAGAATTTAATTCTGTGGTTGATGCTACAATCTGATCCTTTTGGTGGGGGAGTTATGAAGAAATCATTAAATAGGTTTAGTATTTAGAATTTTGCTTGCGATTTTGCTAATTAAGAATTCAATAATATCATTTATCTGCGCATTCAAGTTTAGAAAAATATGTCGATCCGTCTTTGAAAACCATATCTGGAATTTTACCTTTTTTTGCACAGTATTTTTTTGCTTCATTACTATTCAAGTAAGACTGCATCGCCCAATGATTGATCTGTCCAAGGATTATATTAGGTGAACAACCAGATGTTAATAAAAGCAAAGCTATTAGCCTAATGTACACATAACTACCTCTAAATCTATAAATATAAAGGTATTGTATGCTAGTTGTTGTTAGTAGGCAAGGTGAGTAACCAATATGAGTATAATCCCCAAAACAACTTAAATAAAGGAGGAACCAATGGAGTTAATGTGAGATCTTTTTTTTTGCAGGATTTCGTGCAACTCAAATTTTTTTTATCTACGCTGAAGTTTTTCTATGCTTTCTGCCATTATATATCATGCAAACATATAGCAAAACTTAGGTAGTAAATAAAATATTAAAAACACTTATTTAATTACTCTAATTGCAGGAAGATCGATTAGAATTAATACAATGAGATCAAAATTATTTTTTATGAATTAATTTATATGTCATGTTTGACATATAATAAGGTAGTTTTGTTACTGGGTTGAAATAAAAGGAGATGAGAGCAATGGCTATTACGCGTGTATGGATTGAGGAAGGCTGCATTTCATGAGATATGTCAGAAGATAGTTGTCCAGAGGTCTTTAAAGTTAAGGAAGTTGCCACAGTAATAGAAGGGGTGGATTATTCAGCTTTTGAAGAAAAAATTAGGGAAGCCGCTAAAGGTTGTCCCGTTGATGTCATCAAATATGAGGAGGCTTAAAACCTATGTCTGTTTCAGTAACTGTTACTAAAACCCCAAATGAACATGCTTTAAAATTTGCCGTAAACAAAAAAATTCTCGATTCAGGTTACAAAACTTTTAACAACATGGAAGAAGCAAAAGATTTTCCAGTAGCAGTTAAAATCTTTGAAAATGCTGATGTGGCTAGCGTATTTATAATGACGGAAACGGAGGGTGCATTTATATCCGTTACAAAAAAAACCGAAGCAAATTGGAATGATTTGAAAGATAAAATTTTAGCGAATATTAAAGCCGTGCTTTAAAAGTAAGTTTTTTAAATAAAGGAGGCGTTATGAGAGGATACAATTATGTCGCCTATTAAAATAATAATTCTTGGTACGGTCGGATGCATTGTACTGGCGATTATTCATGATTTTTTTGATAAAAGAAGGTGATGGGTTAATGGATTGGAGCGTGGTTTTGGACAGTTATAGCATTTTTCTTTATCTTGGGGTTTGTGCTTCAATCGTTACCCATTGTTCTAACAGTTATGGTTCTATCTTTATTATTTCTATTGGTAAAAAAATGAGAGGAATGAATATTAAAATAAAAAAGCACTTCTTACGCTGTTCCGTTGCAGGTATATGGGAGACCAAAAAAAGCTAAACTTACGACGCAAGAGTTAGTTCATTCTGCAGGTGGTTTAGGAATAATAGAAAAACCAATTACCGCTATTCCCGAAATAACTAATAGCATTGGGTCGGCACCGTCCATAATTATTTTGTAGAGACAAATAGCAATAAATACTAGGATAATTCCTTTGAGCAAAGAGCCAACATACAATGATCCAATTTTGTGCGTGCTATAAATCAAAGCCCAAACAAAACAAATAACAATAAATACAAAAATGGCAGTACTAAAAGTATTAAAAGCATCAATGGAGAACATTAAAACATTATAACACCTTTAAAAACTATACCCATTAGGAAGTACTGTGGCATCCTCCTCCCAGTTTTAGCAGAAAGTAACAACATAGAAAAAATTTACAAAACTAGGATAAATGGAGACCGGAACTAAATTTTTGCTCATCAAAATCATCAGATAAAATAGATCCAACTATAGCGGAGGTAGACCGGGTACTAATAAACTTTTGTTGGTCATATCCTTGAACAATGTCCCAACCTTCATCAGAGTACTTTTCAGCAAGAAGAAGAGCTACGTCGTTCAGCATCCATTGACCATGGCGAACATCCTCTGCGATGTGAACATTCCAATAACTGATACCTTTTATCCCTAATTCCAAGCGCTCACCAGCCAATTTAAAATTCTGAAAAGCGGCAGGAACTGAAACTTCGGTATACAATAATCCACCAATATAACGTAAAAAATTTTTCTTACGCTCAGAAAGAAAAAAACTATGGTTAAAGTTAGCCAACACTTCCCATGGAACAATCTCAAAATAAGCTTCCGGAGTAGGATCCAGACCACATTCTTCTAACATAATTGCAAAATGAGTCGAATGCTTCCTAGATAACTTGCCACTACCATACTCTTCCCATAAGATTCGAGTGAGCATAGTTTGCACCTCGTTCCCGACACCACCTAGCATACGTGAAAGTTGACTTGCTTCGACCAAACCATCTATCGAAGTAACCGCAAGCAAATAAAGATACTCCGTTTTTGAAATTTTATTACGAATGATCAAACCATCTGACGAAGGATCCGGTTGCAAATCTTCTTTAACTCGTCCATGGAGAGTTTTGAAAAGATCACCTGAGTTTTTATAGGTAAAATTATTTTTTTCCCAGCTTTGCCAGGCATTTT
>ENA-OREN01005136-OREN01005136.1-marine-metagenome-genome-assembly--contig:-NODE-5136-length-11009-cov-3.550860_pt1 | contig 11009 bp, 9 predicted proteins | sample MGYA00248624_ERZ508555 | MGnify/ENA primary metagenome ERZ508555 (study PRJEB26222, sample SAMN06267773) | marine metagenome | isolation source: Saanich Inlet, British Columbia, Canada | place...
AGAACAGGCATAATGATTCGTAATCAATAGGGCTTCGGTTTGATCCCGAGACGGTTCACCAAATGATATAAGATGGAACGGGTTGTTGTGATCCATACGTTTCTCCTAAAACGGGGGGTCATCATCCGGGAGATCAACTATGCCTGAGAGTTTTTTGGTGCGTTCAGGTGGCGACGCTCCCTCCTGATCCGGGGACTGCTTGCTTCCAAGGAATTGCACATTATTTGCGACCACTTCAAGTTTGCTTCGCTTCTTTCCACCATCCGCTTCCCACGTCTGATAATTCAGTCGGCCTTCAAGATAAACCAGACTGCCTTTATTCAGGTATTGTGCACAATTTTCACCTTGCTTGGCCCAAACCGTGATATCGACAAAACAAACCTCATCTTTCCATTCTTCTCCCTGCTTAAGCTTTCGGTTCACCGCCAAGCCAAAACTGGCAACTGCGGCACCGCTCGCTGTATATCTTAGTTCAGGATCCCGAGTCAGGTTACCCATCAGAAATACCTTGTTAAAACTTGCCACTGTTTGTTTCTCCTTCTGTTTACAGATTATTGTGTTACAGAAAGATATTGATCCACAAGGGCAATATCTCGCTGCCTACAATCAAACCCTTCCATCTTAACAAACCTGCGCATTTCGACGAGGCGGAAATAAACGCGTCCTCGGTTCCTGCTCTGAGGAGAAAACTCCTTGTCTGAAATCAGATAATTTGTACTGACTGTCATTATGCTTCGCCCTAGAAATAGCTGTACAAATAGCTTCATCTACATCGCTATTGTTTGATCTCTCGTGTATACACTTATGCCTACATAGAGAAAAGGGCTACAGCAGTGTCTATTTCCTCATCAATAAAACGCTATCACATCAGCCAAAAATGGCTTTTGTAAGCTAGACGTGGTCAGTCAGTCGTTTAACTTTTCAAAACATTCGTTTTATAATCTAAGGAACGTATGATGTGCCCAAGAAACGCAAGACTTTTTAGTACGAAATAATCGGACGCGTTCAGCTCCATGCGAGAAAGGCGATGCCGATTGCCAACGCAAGGATGCCAAAGACAGTGATGGACTTAAGTGTCTTGAGCGAGGATTGATGCGCCTGATTGGCATCGTCGATCTTTTGCGCTAGATCCTGCACACTTTCGTTTGTCTCAGCATCACTGGCCTTGCGACCCTCTTCGAACTTTTCGGGCGTTAAAAGCTTTAGCTCCGAAATTTTCTGTAAGCATTTATCCTGCCCTCGTTCTAAATTAGCTAGCTTTTGTTCAATACTCACTAGACACTTAAGAAGTTCATCAAACTTACTGTGGTTGTCTGCAATGAACTGTTGATGCTCGGCGGATGTACTTTCTAGTATTTTCTTGCTTGACTCAATTTCTGAACGAGCTTCGTTTACTGAAGCGAGTATGCCGTTAAATTCAGTCACTCGTGTCGCTTGTTCTTCCAGCGAGCCAATAACTTTATTAAGTTTTTCTATTTCATTCACCACTTGATACCTTTATGCAAATTCGTGATATTTTCTAATCGCAAAACCAAAGGCTCCAAAAGTTGGTTGTAGGAATAAGGATCACCGAACGCAGCATTTATCATTTTAAGGATATGAGATTCAGGGAATTTTTCATGGATAAATTTTGCGAATAAAGATTGGGCTTCTATTGAGAGAAGCGGCTTCAGTTTAAGCGTATCTCTGATCAAAATCTCCACACCTTGCCTGTCTTGATGCATGAGCCGGTCTAATGAAGATGCCATTCGCCGTTCGCCATCTGCATCATCAAATTGGTTGAACGCAAGTCGAATCACGCCACTTAAATAATCTAAACAAACATTATCCTTGTAGGATTCCAGAAAGCGAGAGAGTTGCTCCCTGAGTGTAGAAAGTTTGTCTTTACTGATAATATGTCTACTTTCTGATTCGTCCTCATCTTCGAAAAATACTGACAACCAAATCGAGGTGTCAGCAGTATTTTCTGCTAAGTGATGAAGCAAATCGCTAGAATTGTCGTATTTAAAGTAACCTTCTAGGCGACTTTTGAACTCACTCCCATCGATTTTTTCCGAAGCCAGTTCACCGCAATGCTCGTAAACTGTTTTAAGTGATTGGCGTCGGTTGTATACAAAGTGATCGTAGGACCACACAAGAAGAACTAGGAAGACAAACTGGGTGTCATCATATTTTCCACTACTCCGCCGCTCGCATAGATGTTGGTAATACTGATTGTTGCTTTTATAGATGTCATCCAGCTTAAAGTCTGGGTCATATTTTCTGACGGTACGTTCTAGATTCGCTTGTAACTGATCCGCATCGATGCAGTCAAATTCTATCTGCAACTTTCCTTTAAAGAAGTCCTCGATAATCCAGTCTGAAACGATACCCAGCTGAGATAATCGATAAACCCCTTTTTCAAGTTTAGATTTATCGGTTCGGAACTGACCAGCAGTGACAGTTATTTTTTTATTCTCGATTACAGTTTTATTCTTGATGTTTTGCATCAGGTAATTGTAAATAGCGAAGAGCAGATTGTATTCATCCTTAATGCTATCAAGGGTATTTGTCATGAGCCACAAGTTTGTACTGAGATCACTTCCTCGGCTCAGGTTTTCAACACTATCCTTCAGATCCGGTATCGAAGTCGATGCGTCCCAAATTTTATCCAAAGTAACCGTGTTTTTTTCTTTCGTCAGGAGAACGTAACAATTTGCCGGAGTTTCTGTGAACAACTTCTTGTCACGCCCAGCCCTGCCTGCCTCTTGATACAGGGCCTCCATCGAACCAGGCATGCCATAGTGAATCGTGTAAGCTATATTTCCTTTATTGACGCCCATGCCGAAGGCTTTGGTTGCAGTCAATAGCCTGTACTTATTAGCCTTAAAGTCGTTTTGCACCTTTCGCTTGTAAGTATCAAATGCATCCCTTTGTAAGCTACCCTTCTTTGGAGCCGACCCTGAAAAAAAGCGGACGTCCATATCTAAGGCGGATGATATTCGACCGGCTAACTCATAGCAGCCCTTGTCCCCGTTCACTGTCGGTGTAAATACAATACCTGCTTTTACCCCCTGCTCGGAGGAGACCCCAGAATTCCATTTAGACTCCATTTCACTTATAAGTTTCAGCAACTCAGTTGTCTTTCTGCCAGCATCATCTAGCACATGGAAGGATAGTTCTTCTCGAGTAAACACGAGTGGCGTACGAACATTACTATCAGAAATGGAAAATTCTGACTGCATATCCTTAAGCACGTTTACTGAAGCTGTAGCCGTCAAGCCAATATAGTTTGAATCGGGAGCAAAACGTTCAATAGTATTGGCTAGGTTCAGGTAGGATGTTCTGAAGTCATGCCCCCACTCTGATAAACAGTGAGCTTCATCAATAACCGCATATGCAAAAGTTCGATCAAGGCCAATGGCTGTCATCTCACTTCTGAAGCCTTGTGTTTGAAAACGCTCAGGAGTGATGAAAATGAAAAAATATTTACCTCGCCCAAAATCATTCTGAACTTTCATTTTCTGGTCAGCTTTGAGGTCGCTAGTTATGAAGTTACTGCGGGTAAATCCAATAGAGTCCAAATCGGCTTTTTGGTCATACATTAAGCTCTTAATTGGGCAAACAACGAAGCTGATAGCGGGTTGAAGGATAGCTGATAATTGGTAGCAGATTGATTTCCCTGAACCTGTTGGCAATAATCCGATGGTACCCTGTCTCGACAGGGCGCAGCCAATTATTCCAATCTGCCCTTCCCTAAAATCGACATCGTCCAAATATGGTAAGAACAGATTGCTTAGGAAGAATTTTAGTGCATCCCTTTGCTTGCTCTCAGGACTCAAGTCGAGCTCGTAAGTGATTGGATTGGAACACGACATCTCAAAGAAATCATAATCCACCAGCTCGCAATTCTCGATCGTGATCGCATCTTGATTTGCAAAATAGCGGTAGAAATCGAGGTAGTGAGTACGCGCATATATCACATCATGATTAGCCTGGAACGTATCATCGAAGCGTTCAAAGATACTAAAGTCGATTAACAACTCATCATCTGAACGGGGATGCGAAGGGGCAGAAACTTCTTGGACTTCGATCCTGAGTTCCAACTTTGGCAGACCCATGAGCGTGAACTGTTTCTCCAAAAAGTCTTTAATATCCTCAAGAGCTGCATTAGCGAAATCGATACCATCGCGATTGATTATAATTATTTTTTTATTCTTGCCTAACCTGATATCCCCACTTTCTATCAACTCTAGGACGAGGAGCTGGAATCGGATGGCGGCGGTCAGTCGAACATGTGGGTTACTTGTATCGATCCCCTCGTGGTATGCGCGTCGGTAATCTTGCAGTGTTATACCGTTAGGAGGGGTCAGGATACCGTCTTGTTCAAGTCGATCAATTTTTCGTATGTGATCGACAATGCTTTGAACCTTGCTATTAAAAGACTGGTTCTCAGATGAGACTTCCTGGGTTGTGAAACGAATGGTTTTCAAGCCTAGCGTATTGGTAAATGCGTCCCTATTCGCATCGTCACTCGCAGTCTCTTTGTGATGTTGACCATCGATCTCAATGATGAGGCCTACCTGCGGAATATAGAAATCCACCTGCCTGTTGTGAAGATGTTCGACATACACCTGAGTCATGTCGAAAATCTGCACCTCAGGAAGGGTCAACTGCTTAACAAATTCATACTCTTCAAAATATTTCGGGATCAGTTTATCAAAAAAATGTTTGGCGGGGTTATTACCCGTTTTCACATCTCCCCTAATTAGTCGTCGCCAGTTAATCGATTTTTGCGTAATCAAGGCCTGGCTTTTTTGCGCTAATACGTCATGGAATTTATCAAGGCCAACGCTCTTACGAAGTCTGCGCGATGCTAGGGTCGGCTTACCACGCTGAAGCATGTTCTTAAGAACGTAAACTGCATCCAGAATAGGTTTTGAGTCAGGTTCTGAAGCAATCGAGAATGATCTTAGGTTTTGGAATATAAAGTTATGATTAGTATTCGCGTAGTTAGCACTGAATTTCTTACTTATTAAACCGGTACGATCAGCAGAACGATCAGAATACACATCTTCGGATGCTAGAATTGGTAAATCTTCGGTAGTGTAAAGGTCGTTGAAGAGTTGGGCATTATGCTGCGCCTCAACACTTTCAGGTTTATCTTGAGAGCGGTAGAGAGTTTTCACAAGCGTGAAGATGTATATTCGTGCTCCTGGGTAGGCTAGGGACAAAGCGCGAGAAATATCCCGGGTCGTAGCTCCAGATGTCATAACATCGTCAATCACCAGGAATGTCAACTTGTCATTGTTTTGCGATTCTGTGATATTTGGATCAATGGTGTAAACACCTTGCACTTGTTTCTCGCGTTCTTTTGCTGAGCATTGGAACGATTTTACGAGTACGTGACTTTTCCGAAGGTAGTCAGGTCGGTAAGTAGCGTTTAAAGAACGGGCCAGTTGTGAACCCAATCGGTCCAGAGGCAACACCAAATCAGTTGAAGAGGCTTCGGTCTCTGCGTGCCCAAGAGCCCTTACAATGCAGTCTACCCTCGGTAGATTACTCGACAGCTCAAGAGCTTTATTGACCCACCGGTCTACAGCTTGCTGATTGTTATTTTTAAATGCCAAAACTTCTTGCTTGGTGCCTGTCGCATAGAAACCCAAGAAAAAATGATTTCCTCTTTGAGTAATGCCTGACCTTTGGTGTTTCGATAGTTTTTTACCGAGCCCCGTCCCTATGTGTTCCAGAAGTCTAGATACGCCCAAATGCGATTTCTCGACATTGGAAATCTGTCCCCAATCTACAGCGAAAAACTCAACATTCGCAATAGATGCGGCAGTGCTGTCATCATCAGTATCACCCAGATAAACAGCCTCACTGCAGTTCAACCCAAAATGATTAAGGATCTTCTCCACACCTTCACTAGCGGGCTTGTGATTTTTAACGTCATGAAAAGCAACTACGTAATCAACGGATATATTAAAATACTTTAGTACGTGATTAACGAATGTAGATGGGGAGTTTGTGAAGATGCCAACTTTAATACCAGCGGCACGTGCTGTGTCTAAAACATCAACGACTTCTTTGTAAGGGGTACAGAGGTGAAGATGATCAGGAATTTCTCGCCAGCGTCTCTGCGTTTTGAGTTCTTCTAAAGCCGAGGTATTAACTAGAGTTCCATCAAGGTCTATAATGATACACTTGATCATAAAAGGCGGGCCTATTTATTAGCTTTAGCTTCGAATGATGTGACTAATTGTTTCAATGCATGAGAAATCTGATCGTAAGAATCGCGTGTATAAGGCTTCGCTTTTCCTTTACTAACGAGCCATTGAGTTCCGCTAATCGCTTTGACTCCTAGGTTCGAATATCCAGCGGCAACTGCATCAGGGACATAAACATCTCGCTTTATCGAGTTAGCAGTATTAACTGCATGCATAGTTCCGCCGTCAACCGATGTTTCAATAGCAAAAATAGCCATACCCAGCCCTGCTTGAATTCGATCACGCTTTGCAAACAACCCGGGGACTGCCCTCGTTCCTGGAGGGTTTTCTGAAACCAGTAGACCATTTTGTTTGAGAATTTGCTCAGCTAGGTCTCGATTGTTAGACGGTGACACGTTAACTAGGTCAACAATCACAGCGATTGTTGTGCCGTCACTTTCTAACGCTGCACGGTGTGCGATTGCATCTATACCGAGAGCGAGGCCGCTAACTATGCAAAAATCTGCGTGTGAAAAATACTCTACTGTCTTGCATGCTATCTTTTCACCAAGCTTTGTATTCTCACGAGTTCCAACCACAGTGATCGATTTGGGACTGCTCAGAAGATTAAGGTTTCCCTTGCAAAATAATAGAGCTGGGGGATCGTCCAAGTCCTCGAGTTGAATGGGGTAATCACCACTACCGTAAGCGACAACAGTAATACCTGCAGAGCTCCACTTTTCCAGGTCATTTTCACATTCCACTTTTGTTGGTAGGTAGTGGTTATTTGAAAAAAAATCCTGCAATAGCTTTACAGCTCTCTTAAGAGTTGGCGTCTGATTTAAAACGAGTCCCAAAAGTTCTTCGAGAGAATTTAGCCGGTTATCTTTGTAGCACTTGATTAAAGCAAGCTGCGCTACGTTGCCGACACCTTTGATGCGGTGCAGTACTAGAACATCTATAGATTGCAAAGTGACCTCTTGTTGCTTCTGATGGGAAGAAAAAGTAAAAATGAGGAAACTGAACCTTGCGTTATCAGGCACAAGCCCCTCTATTAAAAAAGAGTTATGTAATAATATGTCAGTTGGCGAGGATAGGCAAGATGATAGAAAAACACGTTATAATTGTTGTATGAAATCTAAAACACTCAAATTACTACACTCGCTTGAAGTCGTACAGTTTCAGAGGAAAACTTAAAGCAACGATTGCAAAGTTTTAGAGTATATGAGACTGCAAGAAAGGTAAGTTGTCTTCAATAGACTATGAGCGCAAGCAAAAATCAAAATACAAGGTGCCTAGAAAACCGAGGCACATCATATTGGAGTTCATGCTGAATGATTTTTCCAAAAAGAAAACCCACAAACTCTGAGGCTCAACTTAAATCCGACTTCGGTGAATATCCTCCTAAGCCGTTATTACCCATGAAGGTTAACTGGCAGTTTGATATTGTCTATCTAGATTGGATCGGAGAACAAATTAATAATATGAAACAAGTCGCTCAAGTAGTACTTCGACTTAAAGATAGCCATTTTAGGGCCAACGACCCGCTTGCGATAGAGGCCAGAAAGAGTATTTCGGCAGTAATGAAGGGCTTTCTTGAAATAAAAGCTACCTACAAGAGCCTTTCTCTTCTCAATAAAATAGTCTTTATCGTTATTACGACAATTATTTCGCTACCTATAATGTTGTTTGCTTTGTTTCGTAGTAGAAAAAAAATAATCGGGGTCTACAAAACATTTAAAATTTTAAGTCGCGGTGTTCTTGGCTCATTCAATCATTTGTCAGACAGTCCTCAGTTTACTGTTTATAAACCTTTTTATAGTAGGTTTATAAAAAAAGACTGTCCTGCAGAGGGCGTTACTTCTCATGAGCATATTCATTTTTTGCAGAATTATTATTTCCCAGAAAGGAATGAGAAAAAATTTAGGGATAGAAAAGATAGAGTATTGAAAAATATTCTTATAGATCCTGAGGTTAATTTTGATCGCATGTCATATTACTTCGAAGTAAACGAGATGGAAGCTCGGTTGCATGAAGTTATCTTGTCGTATTATCGTGAGTATGGGGAGCTACCGTCAGATCAAACTGGTTTCAGTAGGTTGTTCTTCGGTAGTAGAGGGGTTAATAGAAAAATGATGGAGGTAATGAAAACTAGTGGAATAGAACCATCAAGTCTTAAACTCCGTGAGTTCGACGTTAGGTGTAACCTAATGGAAAGTCAAATGCTCACTGCAATTTCTCAGCTTAGAGCCCCTTTTGAGTTCGACTACATGCTGTATGTGCTTCCTGTCTTATATGGTAACCTTCTAATAGTATACGGCGATACTAACCAGGCTAAGAAGTACTTTGACACAGTGAGTTCTTTTGAATTTTATAATGAACTGTACGGTGAGATTATAATCCCAGTCAAACACTATCCACAACACCTCCCCAGCCAGCAAAAGCCGATCCCGATAAAAAAATGAGGGCGTACCATTTTACGGCAGATCAACATTTATGGTGGTTTCTGTAGAACCTTTTTCCGGAGGCCGACCTAGCTTTTTCCATGCCATGTAAGCTTGTTCATGAGCAGTAACTGCTTTTTTTTCTCCCCTGCAAACCGCGCGAAAATTGTTATGAGAAACCTTGTGAGGTATCACATTTCGCTGTAGAATCTCTCCACGCTCAATGGCTTGATAGTTAGATAAATATTTTTCAATTAATGAACTAAAATATGAATTAAAAATTGGTTTAGAATCAGATTCCTTCTTCCAGTCCTTTGAGTTAATTCCATAAGGATTCACTTCCTCAGATTGATTGAAATTTTTCTGAGAACTCCTCGTATCTGCTGAATCCTCAGGCTCGCTAGGTGTGACTCCGAAATCTTTTTTTAACTTGGCTAGGTATTCTTCTGAAATGCCTGCATCTTTAACACTCCCTTCATCTGCTGAACCTTCAAGCTCGCTCAATGTAAATCCGCAATCTTTGAAAATGGCTAGGGCGCGTTCATCACCCCGCGCAACTACTTCTTTGTACATTTTTTTGTACGAATTAAAGCTTGTAATGCATTGTTCAAAGTAAGCTTCGATCATTGATTCCTTAAACATCTGCGATTGGTAGTTAATACCATTTAATAAACTTACTGAACCCTCAGACTCGCTTGGTATATCCTCAGATTTTCCCTCTGCAACTCCGAAATCTTTACTTTTCCTGGTTAGGCTTTCTTCTGAAATGCCTGCATCTTTGGCACGCTTTCTAAATTTTTTCATATTCTCGATATGTTTGAGGCGGTGTTTCTGAGCATCTACCTTAGAATTTTCGGAATATGATTTTACTGCTTCACGTGTTTCCTTTGCTAACTCTTTGATTAGGCCAGGTGCTTCCTTTCCTACCTCTTTGCTTAGGGCCCAGAGATCAGTTGTTAACTCTTTGGTAATGCCCGGTGCTTCCTTTGCTAATTCTTTGATTAGGTCCCAGAGCCCAGCTTCTTTTTTCTCAGTCATCGAAGACCTCAGATAGCTCTGTTAAATTCATAAATATTAGGATGGTTAGAAAATCATAATTAATTTTATGATTTGAGGCACTAGAGGGGATAAGCGTTAGATGAAACCACTTGAACTTTGCATTGCCAGACATAAGTTCCTCTATTAATATAAGGGTGAGGCTATTTTATGCTTATTGGTGAGGATAGGCAAGGAAGAGGGCCATGAGGAGAGTCCATTGACATAGAGCATTAGAAGCCGTATATTAAATCTAACGCCGATTTGAACATCAGCTTGCAAGGCGTTTAATAAATTTTTGCTAAAGCGGGAAGTAGAGATAAGGCAACCCGTTTTGGCACTTAAGCTGATGCGGGTTTTTTATTGCCCAATTTTACCGCCGATTTAATCAACAACTTGCAGGGCGGAATACAAATACCTGCTAAAGCGATGACAGGCTCCCTCCCGAACCTGCCTCGTAATCCATTCGGGAGATATAAGGAGCATTACCATGAGTAAAAACCAAGACAAAAAGCCTACAAAGAAATCGCCAGTGAAGGTCAAGTTGATGACTCAGGAGCGGGCAACGCAACTGAACGCTGGGGGGGCCACGCAGATCGTGTTGAAAAGAAAAGAACCGAAATACGAGGTTTCACGGAAAAATTCATAAAGGACAACCCCCTCCCAACAAAGACAATTCGCCAGATTGGAGAAGAATCCGATGCCAAAGCCAAGAAATAGAAAGGATCAAGAAGTGAAAACAACGATCAAAACTGAGTATTACGATAACGGGCAGAAGAGAGAAGAAGGAAGTTATAAGAATGGTAAGAAAGAGGGATTTTGGATTACTTGGCGTAAGAATAGTCAGGGAAAAGTAGAAATAAATTACAAGGATGGCAAGAGAGATGGGATTTTTACTGAGTATTACGATAATGAGAATAAGAGAGAAGAAGGGAGCTATAAGAATGGAAAGGTGGATGGTGTTTGGTCTCAGTGGCACAAGAATGGACAGAAGAAGGAGGAAGTAAGTTACAAGGATGGTAATAGGGGGGGACTTTTTACTGAGTGTTATGAGAACGGGCAGAAGAAGTTAGAAGGTCATTACAAGGATGGAAAGGTGGATGGTGCTTGGTCTCATTGGCATAAGAACGGGCAGAAGGAGGAAGCAAACTATAAGGACGGTAAAAAAGATGGGTTGCGGACTTTGTGGCACAATAATGGACAGAAGATGTATGAAGGAAACTACCGGTATGGAAAGGCGAAGGGTATTTGGTCTCAATGGCATAAGACTGGAAAGAAGAAGGTAGACGTAAATTACAAGGATGGTAAAAAAGATGGATTGCGGACTTTGTGGCACAAGAATCGA
>ENA-OREN01005137-OREN01005137.1-marine-metagenome-genome-assembly--contig:-NODE-5137-length-11008-cov-4.008325_pt1 | contig 11008 bp, 6 predicted proteins | sample MGYA00248624_ERZ508555 | MGnify/ENA primary metagenome ERZ508555 (study PRJEB26222, sample SAMN06267773) | marine metagenome | isolation source: Saanich Inlet, British Columbia, Canada | place...
ACCGTTGACTTCCAGCAGGCGGCAGTCGGTGCTGAGTTTGTCTCCAACCAATGGCGCTTTGATGTGTATGCCCTGATCCCTACAGGGGATACCGAACAACAATTGAATAGTCACTATCAAGGCGGGGCACTTGAGACCTATGGGGCGGATGTCGGCTACCAGATCAATGACAAAACCAAAGTCACAGTGGGTTACTACCACCAGAACGGGGATGTCGGGGAAGCCAGTGGCTCAGGCGCATCAGCTGGCCTTAACTATGACATTACCGATAACCTTACCGCAGGCCTTAAAGTCTCCTATGACGATGCTTTTGAGACACGTGTCATGGCGACCATTAACTGGTCATTTGCTGATCTCTTCAAGGGTGATGAAGCGGGAAAGGAGGCCACCACAAATGCGGTGATGAAGGCCTTAAATGCATCACCTAGCCAAAGGGATGTGCGGGTGCACGATTTTATTATTTTGCTTATTGGTAACTTGCTGCTGGACATCGGTGACGGTGCATTAATCACACAGCACGGTCCAACCGCATGCAATAATGATGACACGGATTCGGGAGTGGAGCGGTATGAGTGCATTAAACATCAGCAAAACCGCGAATAGCGTCGACCTACATCCCCAGCCAATGCATTACCTCATACAACTGTGTTTCGCCATTACATCAGAGCCCCCGAATGCAATCTACGGGCGAGGTGCCGGGCGGATACACAAGAGGCAGTAGCTCGGTGTTATACGCAAGAGCGCTCACAACGCAGCGGAGCATCTGTAGGACGACAGCCGCGCAATCAGGGTTTCCTTAATTTCTTCGTACAACGGGTGCTTCCTCACAAAAATCTTTTTCTTTATCTACTCAGTAACACAAAATTACAGTCAAAAATCCACGTGATTGACCCAAGGCAGTCATTCAGTTATAACACAGTAAGAATTCTTATATAAGAATTTAAACCCCCCCACTTTTGGATGGGGTCAAAAAAGCGAAAATTTAACGGTTGTGCCTTCAGCGTTAGATTTTTGATGGATAAGAGGGCAAAACACAAGGGAGATAAATATGATGTTTGACCTTAAAAAACTTAAAATTAGCGCTGCTGCAATTGGTGTTGGCGCCGCGATGATAGCGTCGACTACTATGGCTGACACTGTTATTCGTGTTCAGTCGGTGCTTGCGAACTCATCAGACGAAGTACGTATGGTTGAAAGCTTTGCAGCAGACGTTGCAGAACTAACAGGCGGCTCATTGACAATTGAAATTTTGCCAGCAGGTGCCGTTGTCGGACCACGCGATATCATCGATGCCGTTGATGCGGGCCTTGTTGAAGGTGGCTTTGCGTGGACTCACTATTGGGGCGGCAAGCACCCAGCAGCAAACCTATTCGGTGCTCCGATTGCCGGTGCGGGTGTCGGTCTAGACAACATCGCGTTCCTATCATGGTTCCAATATGGTGGTGGTAAAGAACTTTACGACCGTCTATGGGGCGAAATGGGCGTCAACGTAAAAGGCTTTATGCTTCAGCCAGTTGGCCCAGAAGCCTTAGGTTGGTTCCCAGAGCCAATCGCTTCAATGGATGACTTCCGTAAACTACGCTTCCGTGCCCCTCCAGGTATGGTTGGCGCTGCATACAATGAAATTGGTGTCGCTGCTGTTGCTATGGGTGGTGGAGACATCCTCCCCGCCCTTGAAAAAGGTACGATCGACGCGGCTGAGTGGTGCTGCCCTAAGCCTGACTCAGTCTTTGGATTCCAAAAAGTACTTAAGCACTATTACCTGCAAGGTTTGCATCAGGTTGTTGTGAACGCTGACCTATACGTCAATGGCGATGTATACGAAGGCCTATCAGCGATTGAAAAGAAAGCCTTGGAAGTTGCAGCAAATGCATCTTTGTCTAAGTCATTGTCTTACCGTATCTATGAAAACGGTAAAGCTCTAAAAGATTTGACAGCGAACCACGGTGTTATCTTGGAAGATACACCTGCAGACTACTTCACAGAATACATGGCGGCGGCGAAAAAGCTTCTTAAAGCAGCAGCTGAAGACAATGAATTCTTCGCAGAAGTATGGCAGTCACAACAAGACTTTGCTGACATCGTAGTTCCATTCTGGGCTGGTGCGCAGACGTCAAACGCGGGTTTGGGTAAAGCCCACGCCGACACTTTGGAGTAATGTTTTAATGATAATGTGCGGGGCCCTTCGGGGCCCCAAGCGTTGTCTTTTTTTGGCAAGAGCGTCAGGCTTTTTCCTAAAAAAGAACGCTCCCTTTAAATAGAGAGAGCACAGGAAGGGAGAACGGGGCATGGCTGAAGAGGTTGTACCCGACGATTTAGAAATCGCGGACGAGTTGATCGCAGAGCGGCGGACAGAAAAACCGGGGGAAACACCCGAAGATATGACGCCGTGGCAGCGCCCCATTACGAGGTGGATTGATCTGATCAACGACTGGGCAGGTAAAATCTTGTGCCTGTTAATGGTTCCGTTGATCGGCGTTGTTGTAATCGAAGTGTTTTCTCGCAACGCCTTCGGCATTATGGCAAGCAATGGCTGGGACGACACAGCCCGTGCATTAGGTCTCGGGCCGACCATGTTTGCCTATGACATCAGCCGTATGATTTCAGGTGTTTTGTTCATGGGTGCTGCGGGTTATGGTCTTATGCGTGGCGTCCATATTCGGGCTGATTTCTTATATCGGAACTGGTCTGATAAAACTCAGGCTACGGTGGATGCAATGCTTTATATGGCATTTTTCATACCATCTATGATCTTCTTTACCATCATTTCTGTTCAATTTTGGGAAGTTGCATACAAAACTAGCGAAACCGCGTTTGATAGCACATGGCAGCCAGTTTTATGGCCAGCGCGCTTGGCAATGCCCGTTGGGGGACTACTTCTCTTACTTCAAGGGTTTCCTGAACTTTTCCGTGCCCTTCACAAAATGGGCAAAGAGCGTGAACGCTATTTCGTCATGGCGATGCCCGCGTATTTTATCGCCTTGGTTTGGCTGGTCACGGCTGTTTTCTATCCAGATGCGACACCAGGTGGTGAATGGTTTAGTGACATCATGTCTGCGCGTCCGGGCCTATCAAAACCCACGATTGGTTTGATAATGTTGGCGGCGATGATCTTTGTGATCTTTATCGGCTTTCCAATTTCGTTCACGTTGATCTTTTTGGCCTTTGTGTTTGGTATTTGGGGATCCAACTTCAAACTCACAACACTTTTGATGACGCTGAACACAAACTCAACAATGCTGAACGACCAACTTATGGCGGTCCCTCTTTTCATCTTGATGGGTATCGTCATGGAGGCCGCTGGTCTAATGGAGCGTTTGTTCGCATCTATCCAGATGATCATGTCCCGTGTGCGCGGCGCACTTTATATCGCCGTGTTGATCGTCGCCACAATCTTTGCGGCAGCCACGGGTATTGTGGGGGCCTCCGTTACTTTGTTGGGTATTATGGCGGGGGCAACGATGAACCGCTCGGGCTATAACGTTCAACTTGCGGCCGGTACTATTACAGCGGGTGGCACGTTGGGTATTTTGATCCCACCATCCATCATGTTGATTGTTATGGGCCCTGTCCTAGAAGTATCTACACTGGATCTATTCCGCGGGGCGTTTATCCCCGGTGCTCTACTTGCGACCTTGTACCTTGTCTACACTTTGGGACGGTGTTGGCTAGATCCAGACCTTGGACCAATTCTGTCAGATGAAGACCAACCGGAAACCTCTGATTTCTATGGTGCCGAGGTTGCCCTCATATCTTTGGGTGTTCTAACCATTTGTCGTATCTTTGGCCTTGGTATTAGTGGGGCCTTTGGCGGCGTTGTTCCATTTGGTGGATTGATTGTGTTGGGATCTGTTTTGCTATTTGCCTATCGCGCCTATCGCAATCTAACGGTTGTGCGCATTGCGCTTCCTTTGGCAATTTTGTTCCATGGCTACATGGTCCTGGCGAATTGGGCCGAGGGCTTCCCAATTGTTTCCGTCGTCTTACTTGCCTTTATGATCCTGCTAGGGGTCTTGGCCTCGTCCATTTATCGAAGCGACGCCGATGGGCGTTTTAAATTCTCAGACCTGTGGGATGAATTCTTTGCCGGCCTGATGCCACCAACGATTTTGATTTCTTTTGCTTTGGGTTCCATTCTATTGGGCTTTGCAACGCCAGCAGAAGCCGCGGCAATGGGCACATTTGGGGCAATCCTTTTGTCCATCGGGTATCGCAAATTTACGTTCCCTGGTTTCTTTGATAGCATGATCAAAGCTTTAGAAATCACCGTTTTGATCATGTTCCTCGTGGCTGCTTCAAACTTCTTTGGGGCTGAATTCTCAAACCTTGGAACGCCCAAGATGATGACAGAGCTGCTTTTGGGGCTGGATATGTCACCATACCTGATCCTTTTGATGGTGATGGCGCTGATCTTTGTTCTGGGGTGGCCGCTAGAATGGGTGCCGATCGTGTTGATCGTTGTGCCGGTCCTTTTGCCAACTGTGGCGGCTTTGGATATCCACGGCTTGAGCCGTTACGACCTTATGGTTTGGTTCGGAATTCTTGTTGCGGTAAACCTGCAAACGGCGTGGTTGTCCCCACCTGTGGCTTTGTCGGCCTACTTCCTAAAAGGCGTTGTGCCAGACTGGGATCTCAAAGACATCTACTTGGGCATGATGCAGTTTATGCTGATCCAGCTCATCGGATTGATATTGATTTTTATCTTCCCACAGATCGTTCTTTGGTTGCCAAACCAAGTCTTTGGTCAATAGGAAGGGATCATGAGCAGATCAACCTGATCCTAACAAAAATGGCCCATGATCGTCACTGTTGTCGGTCTGGGCCTCTCAGGCTGGCTTGGCCTAGATCTGTTTGTAGCAGTTGAATAATTCGCGACTATACCCCAGCGGCGCAGGCAAGAGACCGACTGAGGGGGCCGCAATCTATGCAGGGACCGCAGCACAGGTTAGCCGTTGCGCCCGCGCAACGTTGGAATGGGTTGATTGGTTCAATAATCGTCGATTGTTAGAGCCGATTGGCAACGTGCCGCCAGCTGAATATGAAACGATGTATTATCGACAACTTGAAGAGTCAGTGATGGTCGCCTGACTCAGACAACCGAGTCTCCGGAATACCCGGGACAATGGCAACAAGGGCTATCTAGTGCCGGTAGATGCACCAAGCCCGCTTGAGGACGAAAAGGGCTTTCAAAGGAAGGCGTTGCCGATGAGCCAAATCTTGGCCTGGGCCCGCGAAAGTGAGGCTAAGCATTCATTGTTTTTGTTTGATTCGTGTTTCTCAGGAACTATTTTTAAAAGCCGCGCACTACCGGATCGACCGCCCGTAATTAACAAGTTGGTGTCGCTTCCCGTGCGCCAATTTATTACCGCAGGATCAGCCGGCGAGACGGTGCCGGCCCACAGTACATTTACGCCAGCGTTTGTGGATGCGATTCAGTACGGTCGAGGAGACCTGAACAGAGATGGTTATGTTAGTGGCACAGAGTTAGGTCTATATCTGCAACAAGAGGTGCCGCGCTACGTGAGTCAAACGCCGCAATTCGGGAAGATTCAGGAGTACGAACTCTCGCGAGGTGACTTCATCTTTGCCCTGGCAGCCAGTGCCCAGCAGGTTTCCTCCGACCGCGCTGAAGATATTCAATCGGAATCAAAAACAGCTGCCGGCGGCAGCGTGGGGGCGTCAAATAAAGCAGCGCTTCAGGATAATCTGGAGATTGAATTCTGGAAAACCATCAAGGACAGCAACAATGCGGCGTTGTATCGAGCTTATCTGAACCAGTTTCCCGGCGGAACTTATGCAGAGATAGCAAAAGTCATGATCATGGAATCCGGGCAAAGTCAGACGTCATCCAATTCTGCCGCACTAGCGACCAGTCAGGAGAAATCACAGACAACGGCTCCAGAAGACGACCCGCTATCAAAGCTAATTTCTGGGGTGTGGGTAGACAACCGGGGTTGTCACCTCTTTGTTAAGCCAGATTCCCAAGGTAAGCTGATGGGGGCAGCCTGGGGGAAATATGGCGGCAGTATGATCATGGAGCTGGAGCCAGAGGTAGGCTCTGATAGAGTTTTCTTCTGGAAGGGGCGCAGGATGACAATGTTTGACCCGGAATTAACAGATCCACGGAAAGAAGGAAAGTTAGTCGTCAACCTCTACGATAATAGAATTCTTCATCCTACGACAGGGGCAGTTTGCTCGCGAAACCGCAGCGAGAAAGCGACTCTGGAGCTCAAGAAGAAGAATTTAGAGACAGGGGCTTCTACGGTTAAGCCGCCGCAATGGTTTGCGGAACGCTTTCAAAGTCTCGAGTAAGCAATTAGATTCATAAAAAGTCAAACGATACAAACAAAACATTCAGGTTGAGTTATTCCAAGACCGACTATGACACGAGGGAATTAAAGTCAGGGCCAGTCGATACCAATGCTGCTGTTTTTGATCCCAGAACCGTCGACTTCCAGCAAGTTCCGATAGGTGCAGAAGCTGTATCAAATTAATGGAGTGTCCATGCCTATGCCCTGATGCCAACAGGGACAACCGATAAGCAAATTAACAGTCATTACTAAGGCGGTGAGCTGGATACGGTAGGTATCGATGCGGGTTACCAGATCAACGAAAAAACTAAAGCCACGGTAGGTTACTACCACCAGAATGGCGATGTCGGGGAAGCCGATGGCTCAGGCACTACCGCAGGGCTTTCCTACGACATCAATCACAACCTCACTGTAGGCATCAAAGTCTCCTACGACGATGCCTTTGAAACCCGAGTGATGGCGACCCTCAACTGGTCATTTGCCAATCTCATCAAGGGTGATGAAGCAGAAAAGGAAGTCACGACTAACATGGTGATGAGTGCCTTAAGCGACTCCCCTCGTCAAAGGGAGGTTAGGGTGCACGACGCCCTCCGCAGAGACTTAAGGCAGCGCGAATGCGCTCGGATGTTACTCGGCTGTGTCGACGAAAAACGCAGGATGGACAATACAAAAGCAGCTCCGACACCCGTGCAGACCACGGGCACATATGTAGGACGATATAGTCGAACACCCAACAGATCAAACCTTAGAAGCGATCAACACGCCCCCAGTCATCAACCGGGGGTGTTTTCTGTAAGGAATCCCCAATTGCCTTAAGCAACAGCGTGTACATTGCCTACGCTATCCCGACCGCTCAACCAAATCCTCGGCCCTAAGATGCGTATAACGCATCAGCATTCTTGTATCTTTATGCCCTGTAATCGTAGCCACCTCGACAGGGTTTAATCCTTTTTCAAAGAACCGTGATGTCGCTTCATGGCGTAGATCATGGAAGCGAAGACTCTCTAATAATTTGTGTAGTTGAGATACCTTTTGTATAAGGAATCGTCCGGAAAATACCTTTTTCTATTGGGAATTTGTACATTTGCTTTTGCTTTTCATCAGAGTAGTCGTCTCCATGGGCTACTAGGGCAATGTCGTACTTCTCGATCCAGGTTGGGTCGAATACCCATGGTGCGTTGGGAATCACCTCGTCTACATACTGACAGGCAGCAACAGATGCGATACGCTCTTTCATGGTCTGCATTGGCCTGCGCTTATGGATCTCTGCTATATCATCGGCATTAATTCCTACCAAGACATAGTCCCCCAGCGCGCTGACCCGCCTTAGAAACTCAATATGCCCATAGTGAAACAGATCAGCCACCATATCCGCATACACCCGTATCATCGACGCGGCTGCATGTCTGTGCGGCGTTCCCGCTTAATCACATTCCTTATAAACATCATGCTGGCTTACTCTGCGGACAAGACGCAGGTCCGACCGGACTCAATCGAGGGATCCGGCCGGTAAGTGTAGGTTTGGTCTTGATTCATTTTCTCCATGTAGAGCACTTCCTCATGGTTGTTATACTTTATAACGAGTGCATACCATCCATCAGCAGGCAGATTGAGCTTGGTGTAGCCAAACTTATTGGTCGTAAAGCAGCCTACTCCAGCAACCCTCACCTTTGCGCCAAATACAGGCCCATTTTCATTATCAAGTACCCTCAGCTCACCGCCGCCACGTTGTGATTTGTGTTGGTTGTTGTCAGAAGAGGGGGCATCTAGGGCCATCTGTAGAACATCTATCTCATACTCACCTGGTTTCTTTGGAGTCATCCACTCTGGCCCATACTTCAAACTTAAATATTCTTCAGGCGGGTTCGGGACAAGGAATTTGGCGCCAATAAAATCGATTTCCTTGAGTGAAGTAAAAAGTCTGATGGGGATCCAGATCGCGGGGTAATGGACTATGCTCTCGTCAATAATCCTGTAGGTAGTCCAGTCTATTCTTATCGAGGATTTCATCATAGCGAGGTTTATATAGTGGCTGTTTCGCTCGATCTCCATAAAGAATCCGTTATCTTGAAAGGCCGAAGCAACTGTCTCTATTATTGACTCTGTGAGGCCATTCAGGCCGATAATTGATCCAAGATCTACGTCATCATCCCAGGGCATAAACCCCTTATCCCTGATGGCGCCTAGGCATGTGCCTTGCCGTAGGAAGAAGGCTACTCCCAAATTATCCATAATTTGTTTTACTTCGTTCATCAACCTCTCGGCTGTAATCTTATTTATTGGTTGTGCATCTGAATACGATCTTTGTAAAGCGATCTCATCTGCTCCGTTACTTGACATCATGTTTTTTACTTGTCTCCATATTAAAGTACGTTGAGTAAGAGGCGAGCGTAAGCGATAACGCCCGCAATCATTGGCGAATTCAACAGTCAAAGCAGATAGCGATACAAAATTAGAGAAAAACTTTTAATTTAGGTGCTCGGCACCAGGGCGGTAGGGTAGGTAATTTGTGCTCTAAACCCCCGGTAGCACCGAAACTACTGTTTTGGGGAGGTCGTGATTATTAACTGCTTAGTTAGCAAGACGATTTACTACGATCATAATAACCGAAATCGTTCGCTCTAAACGTGTGCATATGAAAATTAAACTAAAAAAGACATTTTGCTAAGGATTTGGTTAGATCGATATTTTTTCTGTTGCTCTTAGCGAGCATGGATCGATCCAGAAAAAAGCTAGAACGATCCGGAACAGGGGGTGGAACCCCTATCAAAAGATCAAACTTCAAATTTTGACTGTGCTGTCAGTGTGCTGTAACTGAGTCTTTTCCAGGCCATTCAAGGCCATTTGCGTGGAGTTGGTACCCGAGTTAATAAACTGAAGTGCTATTTTTATAGCGTCTTATGAAGATAATGGTCGGGGTGAGAGGATTCGAACCTCCGGCCCCTGCCTCCCGAAAACGACCATAGAAAACTTAGAGTCTGGGAGTGCCGGTAAAAACAGAGAGCGGCTCCGCGCAACCAGACTCATCAGGACGGAAATGGACCCCAGAAGACACAGTTAGGGCGGAATTTGAGCGGAGCAACTTCGGGGAGAGTGCTCGCTCAACTTGTCCAATTTATTTAAGTGGCCCATAGTTTGGTCTTGATCGCCAACGGCCTTTGAAAAAAGAAGCCTGTGCGGCCGAGATTGGGTAAACATTGGAAGAAGGAGGAAATTTTGCAAACCCTCTACAAGGCTTGTATTAAACCAAACGTCCCCATCCTTCTTCTCGTAACGCTCGCCGCAGGGTGCTCCGGATCAGAGGTGTCCTCAACAAGCGGGTTCAGCATCTCGGCAATTAGTTCGAATACGAGATCCTGGTCGGAAGACAACGGCTCGGGAACCTGGGGTAAGTTTCATATCCACGGTTTATCAAAACCGGAACTCGTTTCTGTTGTCAACGCGGGAGGGAGCCACCCCGTCCGTGCCGGAGCACAGAGTATCCGAATAGAGCGTCGAGCGGGTGGATGCGTCGGCCAAGACTGCGTCAACCAGTCAGAACGGACCGAGATCACCCCCGAAGGGTTAGAGCGTAACGGTGACAGCACCTGGTACGCGTGGAGCATCTATCACAAGGACTACGTCTGGCTTCAAAACGGTGTCTCGCCCTGGGAAGGTCAGTTCAAAGCACTGAGCGGCCCTATGGTTATGCAGTTTGTGATGGACGAACACCGAGGGATGGACGTGACCTTCGATCACTTCGAGGGATGGCGGCCAAGATCGGTTATCAGTAAAAGTCAGATCAATAACCGATGGCACGACATTCTGGTTCATGCAAAGTGGAGTTCAGGAGCGGACGGGCTCATCCGGGTTTGGGTGAATGGCCATTTGAAGGTCGAAAGGCGTGGCAAAAATTTCTCGGGGGATTCACTTCTTTTTCGATTCGGGATCTATGCGCCGCAGATCAATCGAGCGGGTAGCAGGCCCACGCAGGTAGTCTATTTTGACGAGATAATGCGTGGCCCAACGTGTCAGAGCGTCAGCCAGTTTATGGCCTGTCCGGCGGGCTGAGCTGAGACAGGTTAAAGGCGATCTAGAAAGCTCGATAAGGTGAAAGCTTAAGAGGGCTCGAAATGTAAAGAATGGTCGGGGTGAGAGGATTTGAACCTCCGGCCCCTGCCTCCCGAAGACAGTGCTCTAGCAACTAATAGTCCGAAAACCCTTAAATAATCAGGCATCAACTCCACGCAAAGTTTCCTGATTAGCCCTGAGGGTTCAGAAATCAGCACAGTTTCAGCACACTTTCAGCACACAAGTTTGCACTGTTGTTGGCTGTAAGACAGGCGGGCAGGGGGAGTGGTAACAAAAAAAGGTGGTGCAAGTGGGGTATAGCCTCAACCCAGTAGTTACCCCTACTGAACCCCATAATCCTGGATATGCCCCCCTTTTATTGGCTCTGAGAGCATATATTGAAGCCTTTGTTGTGAAGATAAACGGTGACCAAAACTAGGTTACGGGGAAGGGTGATTTGCGCCTTGGAAATGACGTCCCGCACACGCACACACCTCAATCAGAGGCATTTAATAACTTTGAACTTTTAGTGGAATAAGAGTAGAACTATCTCTTATGAGAACTGGTACCGCCCGTTATGCCGAGCACTATGAGGTCGCCGCCTACGGTGAGACTATGGTCCGTTGGGGTTATAACCACTGGTGGAG
>ENA-OREN01005139-OREN01005139.1-marine-metagenome-genome-assembly--contig:-NODE-5139-length-11004-cov-7.440652_pt1 | contig 11004 bp, 8 predicted proteins | sample MGYA00248624_ERZ508555 | MGnify/ENA primary metagenome ERZ508555 (study PRJEB26222, sample SAMN06267773) | marine metagenome | isolation source: Saanich Inlet, British Columbia, Canada | place...
TGTATGCGTTTTATAATTCTTTTTACACGTTGCCGGGCTTTGATTTCTTTTAAGGCTTGAATGATTTCATCTTTAACCTCAGAAAGCGGTTTAATTCGTTTCTTCGTCATGCTTTCCAATTTGATAATGTGGTAACCAAAAGGGCTAAGGACAGATTTGCTGGTTTCACCTGGTTTTAATTTGTCGAGAGCTTTTTCAAATGCTGAGACCATAGTTCCTTCGGGGAACTCGCCCAGACTACCGCCATTTGCTCCTGAGGTGGGATCGTCGGAATGTTTTTTGGCCACCTCGCTAAAATCGGCACCTTTATTCAGTCTTTCTAAAAGCTCGTTCGATTTTAGTTTGGCTTTTTCATCAGCTTGCTTTTGTTTTTCTTTTTCCGTTATATCGCCCTCAATGTCCGAAGGTTTTAAACTAGTGAGGATGTGGCTGGCTTTATATTTCCTCTTAACATTGAAGTTGGCAATTTTTGTTTGATAATAGTCTTCGATATCTTCTTCTCTTGGTTCAATTTGTGATTGATATTTTTTAGGCTCAACCTTTACATATTGCACGCGAATTTGCGAAGGAATTTCGAATTTGGATTTGTTAGCTTGAAAATAATCTTTGAGAGCTTGGTCTGAGATCGTTGTTTTAGATGTGAAATTGTCATTTGTGAATCTCACATACTCAAGTTTTACCTTGTCTTCCTGATTGTGAAACTCTTTCAACACCTCTGAATTTGAGGCTTTGGCGTGAGTTCGGAATATTTTTTCCAGCTTGTCGAGCAAAAGAGTTTCGCGTTGGGTTTCTTCAAATTCGCCCGGTGTTAACCTTTGGCTCTTGATATAATTTCGATAGGCTGGTTCACTGAATTTTTTGTTGCTTTGAAATGCTGGTATTTTTTTAATATAAGAGATGACTTCTTCGTTGCTGACCTGGATATTCTGCCTGCCTGCTTCAAGGAGAAGAATTTTTTTCTGGATCAAGGCCTCCAAAGCCTGGTTTTTTAAATCCAGTTTTTTAATCATGTCATTGGAAAACTGGCTTTTGAATTGCTGTCGGTAAAAGTCTATAAGATTGTTAAATGTCCGTTCGTACTCCCCTTGTAGGATTTTTTCTCCATTCACCGAAGCGATGACCCCACCGCCAGAACCGGAAGACCCTCCCATTCCCCATGAATAAAATATGGTGCCAATAAAAGCAAAAATAATTAACCAGAGGATGGCTTTAATCATCCATGAATCAGCGTGTTCGCGAATTATACTTAGCATTAAACCTTCCGGGACGTGTTCGTTTATAAAGCCCTCTATCTTATAAAAGGCCAAGGAGAATCGCAAGCCAATAGTACGGGTTTATAATTACAAATGAATATTCCTTGCGCTAAGGGTTGAGCAACTAGGGTTTGTCAAAGGGGAGGGGCTTTTATCTTGCAATTCGCACGACCCCTTGTTATAAAGAAAGTTGTGGAAAAACAATTAGTTAGATAAGTTAGTTGGAAACTTAAAGAGGCGAGTTGGAGTGTTAAATTTTTTCTGGGATTTGTTCTCGAACGATTTAGCGATTGATTTAGGAACAGCTAATACTTTGGTGAATGTCAAAGGGCAGGGAATTGTTTTACGAGAACCTTCTGTCGTAGCTATCAATAGTACTACAAAGGAACTGCAGGCAGTAGGGGAGGAGGCTAAGCAAATGCTTGGAAGAGCCCCGGGCAGTATTATTGCTATTCGCCCTATGAAGGATGGTGTCATTGCGCATTTTGAAGTTACCGAAAAAATGATCAGCAGTTTCATCCAAAAAGTTCACAATAACAGAAAAACTCTGGTTCGACCTAGAGTGCTCATCGCAGTTCCATCAGGAATTACTCAGGTAGAAAAACGGGCAGTTCGAGATTCTGCGGAATCTGCCGGCGCACGGGAAGTTTTTCTGATCGAAGAACCGATGGCCGCTGCAATCGGAGTGGACCTCCCCGTACAGGAGCCCACCGGAAATATGATCATTGATGTTGGTGGTGGAACAACGGAAGTCGCCATTATTTCCATGTCTGGAATTGTTTTCAGCAGGTCGGTAAGAATTGCCGGGGATGAAATGGACGAAGCCATCGTAAATTATATAAAGAAAAAATATAATCTTTTGATTGGTGAACGAACTGCTGAAGATGTAAAAATTCAAATTGGTTCTGCTTACCCATTAAAGAAACGTATGACAATGGAAGTCAAGGGTAGAGACTTGGTTGCAGGTATCCCTAAAACACTGATTATTTCGGACGAGGAAATTCGGGAAGCACTAACCGAAACTTTTGGAAGGATTGTAGAAGCTGTGAAAATTGCCCTGGAACGCACACCGCCGGAGTTGGCCGCTGATATTGTAGATAAAGGCGTGGTGGTTGCTGGAGGGGGATCTCTAATAAAAGGACTAGATATTTTACTTAAAGAAGCCACAGGTCTACCGATAACTTTAGCGGCTGATCCTCTTTCAGCCGTAGCTTTAGGTGCCGGCAAGGTTTTAGCTGAACCCAAGTTGTTGAGAAAGGTTACCATCTAGCAGTGCCCAACAAGGGACCCAAAGGTAGAAAAAATATTATCCTGGTTTTTTCCATTTTGCTATTTTCCTTGGCATTGATGAGTTTAAGTGCCAAACAGGAAAAGGGAATTTCCTTCCTCGATTCATTGGCGGGTCTCATTCTTTCCCCATTTCAAAACCTATTTACACAATCCGTTCAATCTGTTTCAGATGGAATCAATCATTATTTTGATCTTGTTGATGTGTCCAGAGAAAACGAGCAACTTAAAGTTGAGGTAGAGCGGCTCGTCAATGAAAAAAATGATCTGATTGAGCAAATTTCTCGTCAGAAACGCCTTGCTGGTTTAATGGCCTATCAAGAAGATCGGAAGAAAGAGTCGTTGGTTGCCAGTGTAATCGGTAGAGCCGCCACACAATGGTCCAAGGTTGTATTTATTGACAAAGGAACCCAACACGGCGTTCGAACCCATTCTGCAGTGGTGACGAACTCAGGAGTCATTGGCCAAATCATTCATGCAGGACCCACTACATCAAAAGTTTTGTTGACGATAGATTCACGCAGTGCTGTGGACTCTCTTTTCCAAGGCAGTCGCGTATCGGGAGTGGTTGTTGGCACAGGCGAAAAACAATGCAAAATAAAATTTGTTCCAAACACCGCTGAGATTAAAGTTGGCGACCGAGTTCTGTCTTCAGGCTTGGGTGGAGTGTTCCCCAAAGGACTTGTCATTGGAACGGTTTCTCAAATTGTCAGAAAAAAACAGGGGCTATTTCAAGAAATCACGCTCGCTCCCAGTTCAGATTTGTCTAATTTGGAAGAAGTCCTTGTTTTTCTTTCTTAATACATAACATGTATTACTTTACGCAAATTCTAATCGTTGTCATTTTGTTTTCTATTCAAACCACTTGGCTTGAAATGTTCTCAGTTGGTGGAGTAATTCCAGACCTTGCTCTAATCTGGGTGGTCTATTGCTGTGTCCATTGCTCAAGAGCTATGGGTATTGGATCGGGTATTGTGATGGGCATATTTCAGGATAGTCTTTCTGGTGGATTATTGGGTGTGAACACTTTGTCGAAAAGTTTTATTGGTTTCTTTTTTGCAACTCTAAAAGATAAATTTTACGTTGAAGGCGTAATTCCCATCGCTTTTTTTCTGATTTTATCTTCTCTGTTTGATGGGTTAGTGTTTTATTTTTCCATGAACACCGTTTTGAAAGGCGAGGTAGCTTCCAGTTTTTTATATCAGTCATTGCCTGTTTATAGTATTTACAATGGACTAGTGGGGCCTATTATATTTTTAGTATTGAACGGGTTAAATAACTGGTTGAAGTCAAAAATGCGTGATCCTTATATGAATCCGGTTAAATAAATATGTTTCGTTACGGTACAGAAACCAACGACGCGATTAAAAAAAAGATTCGGGTTTTCGCCATTCTGGTGATTTTTGTGTTTATTTGCTTATCGATGCGAATTTGGTATTTGCAAATTTTAAAATGGCAGTATTTAACCGGGTTGTCAGAAAATAATCGGGTGCGGATGGTAAGTCTTCCTGCTTACCGAGGGACGATTAAAGATCGAAATGGTGAAACCCTCGTTAGCATTCGGCCTTCTTTCAACCTTTATATAACTCCTGAAGATGCTGGAGATTCAGGTTCTTCCCTGGATTTACTTGCAAAAAAAATTAAATTTAAGCGTGGAAAATTAAAGAAAAGTATAGGTCGGGAAAAATCTTTTAAGGATATTCTGATCAAGGCAGATATTTCCCGTGAGGAAGTCGCGTTTATTGAGGAAAATAATATGCGTCTCCCGGGAATTAAAATAAAAGCAGAGCCACTGAGGAACTATGTTTATAAAGATTTGATGTCTCATACCTTGGGATATTTAGGGGAAATCTCAAAATCAAAATTGAAAAATACAAATAATCTATTTTATAGCCAAGGTGATTTTGTCGGAAAAAATGGTTTGGAAAATATTTTTGAGTCCACCTTGCGAGGTAAAAAAGGACATAAAGAAGTTGAGGTAGATGTTTCTGGGAGAGAGCTTAAAACTATACGCAGGCTTCCTTCTGAAAGTGGAAATAATCTGATTCTTACTCTGGATGTGAAAGTGCAGGCAGAACTGGAAAAAGCGATGACCAGCACTCCTGAAAAGATCGTAAACGGATCGGCTGTCGTGATAAAAGTCCAAACGGGAGAAATTCTGGCTATAGCGAGCAAACCTACTTTTGACCCGAATGAGTTTGCGGAGGGAATAACTTCGGGAAGCTGGAGAAAGCTGATTAATGACGAAATGCACCCCCTGCAAAACCGATCCATTCACAGCCAATATCCTCCGGGCTCTACCTATAAAATCGCTGTGGCTTATGCCGCTTTGGAAGAAGGAGTGATTGATCCCGAGACAACTATTTACTGTCCCGGGCATTTTAAACTGGGACGGGGAAGGTATCGATGCTGGAAAAAAAGCGGGCATGGTGCTGTGAATCTGCACGATGCTCTGGTGCAGTCCTGTGATGTCTATTTTTATACTTTGGGTCATCGAATGGGAATCGATACTCTGGCGCGTTATGCAAAAAAATTTGGTTTCGGAACTCCTGCAGGAATCGGATTAAGTCGAGAAAAAAGTGGGCTCGTCCCCAGTACTCAATGGAAATTAAAAAATCGGAAAAAAGCCTGGTTGCTGGGGGAAACTATTTCTGCCTCCATTGGGCAGGGGTACAATCTGGTTACTCCTTTACAGCAGGCAAATATGATGGCGGCGGTTGCGAATGGAGGTATGTTGCTCAAGCCTTATATTGTTAAACGAATTGAAGAGCCAGGCGGAACAACGATCAAAGAATTTTTTCCAGAAATTAGAGGGCAGATTGCGGGTAGCTCTGAGAACTTGGAAGTCATCCGAAAGGCCTTGCGTGACGTGGTCAACGGAGTGCGCGGGACAGGTAAAAGATCGCGATTAAAGAATATCATTGTCTCTGGAAAAACGGGAACCGTGCAAGTCGTTCGGATGAAATCCAATGAAGAACTGGAAAAAGAAGATGAGGTCCCCTATAAGTATAGAGACCACGCTTGGTTTGTGGCGTTTGCTCCTTATGAAAAACCAGAAATTGCAGTAGCTGTTTTAGTCGAGCATGGAGGCCACGGAGGAACTACTGCCGCGCCCATCGCAAAAAAGGTTTTTAAAAAGTATTTTCAGCTATATCCGCTCGACCCCGACTCATAACCCGTTTTCGACTTAAATAATTTGAATATAAATCTACCATTTCGGATGGTTTTTCCTTGATCAAAGGCTCGAAATTCAGTAGTTTATCACATTAACTTTATCAAAAAATATAGTGTGGCAGAATCTAGCTTTTTTTCTGCAGTTTTCTTCCTTTCGGTTCAAGGTGAGGGGCGCAGAAATTTATGCAAATCTGACTTTTGGGATATTGGTAGATGGCTTTTAAGGCAGTGGAACTTCCCCTTACATTGGGTCAAAAAGTTACCATAACGGTACGAGGTGAAGTGTTCACTGTTCTAGTCCGTGGGTGGCGTCAAGGGCAGTATGTTCTTCTTGACTTACCAAGAGTGGGCGTGGAAGATTTCAAGATTCCTCCTCAGATCGGAATTCAAGTGCATTTCACAAAAGTAGGTCTGTTTGTAAGTTTTAAAACGACATCGATCCTCTCTTTTGTTCAAGCTATTTCGTTTCTGGTTATAGAATATCCTCGTTCATTTGATTCGCATAACCTACGTAAGCATGAAAGATTTAAAACCAATTTTTCTCTTCGATACCACTATGAAGAGAATAGTCAAATAATTGAAGGCTCGGGAATTGTTCGAGACATCAGTGCAAGCGGAATTTTATTCTCTCACACTAAGCAGGTTTTTAAAGAGAATAAATTATGTTTGAATTTTGATATTCCTAGCTGCGGAAGCATTCAGAACCAGATGGTTGATATCAGAAATATTCGCAAAAACCCTAAAAGCGAAACCTCACCTTTTGTGACAGGTATTAAGTGGCGTGATATCTCACCTGAAACAGAAGAGAGTATTAAAAAGTTGGTTCAAACTAGATCAGTTGATCGAAGAAATGGAATGCGCTAACTCACCCCGCAATTATTTTTAAATCTTTGGCCCGCATTTTTTTTATCCTATCTCTAAGTTCTGCGGCTTTTTCAAAATCCAGATTTTTTGCTGCAGCCAACATTTGCTTTTCAAGTTTTACGATCATTTCCAAGACAGGCACTCCTGATTCATAGGCTTCCTCTTCTTCGGCTAGGGCAAATTCCATTTCATGACCTTTTTTGTTTTCCATGCTGTCTTGAATCGATTTTTTTATCGAGGTGGGAGTAATATTGTTGGCTTCGTTGTATGCCAGTTGAATTTTCCGCCGTCGACTCATTTCATCCATAGCAGCTTGCATGGATTTGGTAATTCGGTCAGCGTAGAAAATTACTTTGCCATCAACATTTCTTGCTGCGCGACCAGACGTCTGGATCAAAGAAGTGGTTGACCTTAGAAAACCCTCTTTGTCCGCATCTAGTATTGCTACCAGCGAAACTTCGGGGATGTCCAGTCCTTCCCTCAATAGATTGATTCCTATCAACGCATCGAACTCACCCAAACGGAGTTCGCGAATGATCTGTGTTCTTTCCAACGTGATAATGTCTGAATGAAGGTATTTTACCTTGAGACCCATTTCCGAAAGATGTTCGGCGAGATCTTCGGAAAACCTTTTGGTCAAAGTAGTGACTAGAGTGCGCTGATTTTTTTCGGCGCGGATTCGAATCTGTTTGTAAAGATCATCGACCTGAGTGGAGATGGGCAGGATTTCGATTTCAGGGTCGATCAATCCGGTTGGCCGGGCGATCAACTCCGCTACATTGCCCGAGCATTTTCCCAACTCAAAGGGACCCGGTGTCGCAGAAACATAAATGATATCTCTTACATGCTCACCAAATTCATCAAACTTAAGTGGACGGTTATCGAACGCAGAAGGCAGACGGAAACCATAACGCACCAGACTTTCTTTTCGGGAACGATCGCCTTTGTACATGCCCTGTAACTGCGGCAACGTGACATGACTTTCATCAATGATGAAAAGGGCATCATCGGGGAAATAGTCGAGCAGGGTGGGGCCAGGTAATCCCGGCTCGCGAGCCATCAGGTGGCGAGAATAATTTTCTATTCCCTGACAATATCCGACCTCCTTGATCATTTCCAGGTCGAACAAGGTTCGTTGGTCAATTCGCTGGGCTTCGATCAACAGGTTCTGGCTTTCGAAATAGCCAATGCGTTCAATCAGTTCCTTGCGAATATTTGCCATGGCTCGTTTTAGCGGCTCCTGAGGCGTCACATAATGGCTGGCAGGGTAAATGGCAATGCGATCGAGTTCTGCAATGGGTTGCCGGGTGAGTGGATCAAAAGAGGAGATGCGATCGATCTCGTCACCAAAAAACTCAATGCGAATGGCTTCATTTCTTTCGTAGACAGGAAGAATTTCAAGAACATCTCCGCGTACGCGGAAGGTGCCGCGTTGAAAATCGATATCGTTCCTTTTGTACTGAATCTCTACAAGCTTGGCGACAGCCTTATCGCGCTCCATTTGATTGCCGCGTTCCAAAAACAACAGCATTCCCTGGTAAGCTTCGGGAGAACCCAGTCCGTAAATACAGGAAACGCTGGCAACGATTATCACATCGCGGCGCTCGAATAAAGAATGGGTGGCCGAATGCCGCATCTTATCAATTTCGTCATTGATGGACGCATCTTTTTCGATGAAGGTATCTGTTTGCGCGAGATACGCCTCCGGCTGGTAATAGTCGTAGTAGCTGACAAAATATCCAACGGCGTTTTCCGGAAAAAAAGTTTTGAATTCATTATAAAGTTGCGCCGCAAGAGTCTTGTTATGGGCGAGTACTAAAGTAGGTTTTTGTACCTTTTGAATGACGTTGGCAATGGTGTAGGTTTTTCCAGATCCAGTAACCCCTAAAAGGGTCTGCGCACTCGGGCTGGTATTCAGGCCTTTGACCAACTGTTCAATAGCCTGCGGCTGATCGCCAGCAGGGCTGTATTCGGCTTTTAGTTTGAAAGGTTGCATGCGGGGATCAATCTAAATTGTTATCCAAGCGGTTTGATGAGCTTTTTACTGAAGATTTTTACATGTTCAGGATTTACCATGATTTATGTTAAATTACTAGCTTCGGAATTCCAAGTCCTATCGTTTTTTTGTATTCCTGAATTAAATCTATATTGAAATAAGACATTTGTATTGATTATTTGGCGAATGCCCGTTTTGGAGAAGTATTTGTGGAAAACCAGGAAGAAATTGTAAAAGTTGTTCAATTAAACAACAGTGAAGTGACTTTGGTCGGCACAGCGCATGTTTCGAAATTGAGTGTCGAAATGGTTGAAGAGAAAATTGGCACCGGAGATTACGATTGCATCGCCGTCGAGCTTTGTGCGCCACGTTTGGAAAACATCACCAATCAGGCCTGGTGGAAAAACCTCGACATATATCAGGTCTTCAAAAAAAAGAAAGCGGGCCTGCTTTTAATCAATCTGGCTCTGACGGCTTACCAAAAACGTTTGGCGGAGCGTATAGGCGTTGAAGCGGGTAAAGAAATGATACGTGCGGTGGAACTGGCCCGTGAAAAAGGCATTCGCCTTGAAGTTATCGACCGTAATATTTCTACTACTTTACATCGGTTGGTGACAGAGGTCTCTTTCTGGCAAAAATTTAAAATTGTCGGTGGTTTGATTGCCGGTGTATTTGTCGGCGAAGAAATCAGCGAAGAACAGGTAGAAGACTTGAAGCGCGGCGATATGTTGCATGCGGTGGTCAGTGAATTTGGTGAAGAGTTGCCGGAAATCAAAAGGGTGTTGATCGATGAACGCGATGAATACATGGTGGGGCGGTTGTCTCAGATTTCCGAAGCCTTTCACGCTCCTAAAAAAATCCTCGCCTTGGTCGGTGCCGGACATCTCATTGGAATGATGCCCAATTTAAAATCACCTCCTGACGCTGCCCACTTGGAAGAACTGGATAGAAAACCGCCGCCCAGCAAACTGGGAATCTATATCGGCTGGGGTATTTGTGTTTTGATTCTCAGCATGTTTGTGGTTGGATTCAAGCAATCCCCTGAACTGGGAGGACAACTGGTAATCACCTGGGTTTTACTCAATGGTGGATTGTGCGCGTTGGGAACGCTCATCGCGTTTGGTCACCCTATTTCCATCATTGCTGCGTTTTTCGCGGCACCGCTGACCTCGCTGAACCCCACAATAGGAGCGGGGATGGTGGTCGGGCTGGTTGAGTCCTATATGCGAAAGCCGAAGGTGAGTGACTTTGAAACCTTGCGGGATGACATTACGCATTATTCGATGTGGTGGAAAAATCGGGTCGCAAGGCTTTTATTGATTTTCTTTTTATCCAGCTTCGGTTCTATGATTGGTACCTATGCGGCTGGAGCCTCCATCGTGACGCAATTATGGGGTTGATCCTATGAAAGTAGTTGTCACTCCTCCTGCCTTTTGCAAATCTGAACATCTTAAATCCAAACTTTCCAGCTTGTTTCCGAACACGGTTTATAGCGAAAAGAATAACTATTTATCCGAATCGGAGTTGATTGGGTTTTTAAAGGATGCCGATGCCGCGATCATTGGAAGAGATTCGATTACCAAAGCCACTCTCGAAGCCTTACCGCAATTGAAAATAATTTCAAAGTATGGGGTTGGACTCGACAATTTGGATATATCTTCCATAAAAGAAAAAGGGGTTGAGCTTGCGGTAACTGCGGGAACCAACAAGCGATCTGTGGCAGAACTGGCGTTGAGTTTTATGCTTGGCCTTTGTCATCGGACGTTTATTGGTGCAGAAAGAATAAAGCGAGGTGAATGGATTCGCGAAGGAGGTCACAATCTTTCTGGGAAAACAATCGGAATCATAGGTTGTGGCAACGTTGGTAAAGAGGTCGTTCATTTACTAAAACCCTTTGGCTGTGTGATTTTGGTTTGCGATATTGAGGATAGAAGCAAATTTTGCAGTGACCAGGGAGTCATTGAATCGTCGATTGGATCTTTGATTGAAAAATCCGATATTGTCACATTACATGTACCGCTTACAGATTTGACACGCAACATGATCGATGAAACTGTTTTACGAAAAATGCAGGCGAATGCCTATCTGATCAATACCAGCCGGGGGGAAGTCGTGAACCCCTCTGCGCTTCATAAGGCTCTGGTATCAGGAGAAATATCAGGTGCTGCGCTCGATGTTTTTTGTTCCGAACCTCCTGATGATATGGCATTTCTCGAGTTGCCGAATTTAATGGTGACCCCTCATATTGGTGGCAATAGTGTTGAAGCGGTCGAAGCCATGGGACAGGCGGCTATCGACAACCTTGTAGAATTTTTTAAGAAATAAATTATGGCAGAAAAAAAAATCGGTTATACACAAGAAGACTGGCAACGGCATTACGATGAGGGTGATCTGGGTTGGGATTTGGGTCAAGTCGCGCCACCTTTTATC
>ENA-OREN01005141-OREN01005141.1-marine-metagenome-genome-assembly--contig:-NODE-5141-length-11000-cov-2.906161_pt1 | contig 11000 bp, 19 predicted proteins | sample MGYA00248624_ERZ508555 | MGnify/ENA primary metagenome ERZ508555 (study PRJEB26222, sample SAMN06267773) | marine metagenome | isolation source: Saanich Inlet, British Columbia, Canada | place...
AAAGATAAGGATAATGTTTTAATAACTAAAAGAATGAGTAAAAAATTACAAATTGATAAAATTGATTTAGTTAATTTGAAAACTGAATTTAAGAATGTTGATGTATCAGCCGAATTTTTAAAGTGGAAAGATTGGATGGCATCAAAAGGAAAGACGTATAAGAATTACAATGCAGCCTTCAGGAATTGGCTTAGATCAGATTTCGTAAAACCAAAGGAGATGATACAGAATGAAAAAATGCACTACACAGGAAGCAAGTTACCTAATTGATGACCTATTCGGGTTTCTCGCAATTAAAAACCAGCAACCATTGTACAACGGGCTTGTTGAATTGCTATGTGAGTTTAGCCTTAAATCTGTGCGAGACGGCTGGAAAGACCTTATGGATGGATGTAGTCTCCCTAACGGACAGTTATGCGGACAGGTGCCTAAATTTGGGACAATACGTGCTATATTTGATAATAAAAGAATCCAAGAAACACAACTTTATGATAATGTTGAAGAATTACCGGTTGATCAGCGTAAGCAATTAGGTGTGTTTCTTAGGATGTGTCAATCTGATATGAGCCGAATTAAGCGAGGTGAGATTTCCAAGAAGGATTCACTTCAGAATCATTATGATTATTTGTCGAAAGTTGGAGCAGATACCACCGGGATGGTGGAAAGGATTGCAGAATTATGAGATTTACGTTTGTTGAGGAACCTAAACCATACACAATTCGAGACGGTAGGCAGACAGATAATATTATTAAAGTGTGTCCTACGTGTAGGCGGTGTTGGGAAAAAATATGGTGTTGGAATGCGAAGGAGTCTATTGTAACTTATTACTATGATTTTCCTCAATACGGCAAAGAAAAAGAAATTTGTGAAAATTGCTGATGCCTCATAATCTTTTAATTCATTATGAAGACATGGGTATGGCTACTCAAGAGGTGTCAGCATGAAATTATACAACGTAAAACCGCAAACATGGGTTAAGATAATATCCAATAATAAAAACCCAATCGCATCTATTCCTACACAAGAAGGTGATATTGTATTCTTTGATCATTTGGATGGAGCATACAGTTACTGTAAGGATAAAGATAACAATGTTGTTCATCTTAGTGCATCAACAGAAGTAGAATTAGTATGAAAAAGATTAACACGACCGAATACAGTGCTAAATCATAGGTTAATCAGGTCAAAAGGTGTTAATAGGTCAAGAGATAAGGCGGATAGGATAAGTCTGCCTTATAGACCTTTTTAATAATTAAAGGAGAAATAAAATGAAGTCTGGAGATGTAGTAATTAAAGGTCTTAATGAGCTTGCAAAGGGGCTTGAAGAAGAACGTGATACCTTAGCGAATGAGAATATTAATTTTGCTGACTTCCTTGAGGGTGTTGGTTACAGTAAACGTGAGATAGATGACATTGCGGGTGGTTGGTTTAGTAGCGATAAGTCAAAACTTACAAAGGATAAATAATATTATGACTCCATTTGAAACAGGGGATAGAAGAATAGGAATATTAGAATTCTATGATGAGAATGATTTAAAAGTAGCTATGCTATATAAAGAGTTATCATTAGCCTTATGGGATATAGATAACTATATGCGAGGTGTTATTAGAGGTAAAACTCATATAGGTAAATTTAAAGATAATGAGATTGATGCTATTAATATGGTTAGAGAAGAACTATATAATATATTAAATGGATATGGTATCACATTAGACGATATTATAAGATAAAGGAGAGGTGAAATGAGCAGTTACGACCAAGGCTATACTTGCATTGAGTGTTCACACTCGTATGACGATAGAGACGGTGATTTGGATGAGAGAATGTGTAATAAATGTCTTGATATAACTTACGAGCAAAAAGAGAATATGGTTTATGAACAAAAACAAAAAGACTTACAGAGTACTACTACTGATGACTATTGGGATTGCGAGTGTAAAGAAGATTATATCAATAAGAAATCTGAAAAAAGTCATTGTGGATGGTGCGATACCAACATGGAAGACCAGCCAGATTCAATAGTTAGTGAAATGGAAACAGATAGAAATAAAAAAGGAGAATGAAGAATGATTGAATTATCTTTATGTTTAGTTGTAGCGCTAATATGTTATAACAGTAATCAATGGAGACAGGAAGTAAAGAAAAATAAAGGAGGAAACTCATGATAGAATGGATGAGAATATATTGGAATCTATTATTTAGTATGGAGTATTTTCCAATGTTTGAATTTTACACGTTAGCTATATTAATATATTTTATATTAATAAGTTTTAAACTAAGTAGGATAGAAAATAAACTAGACTAAGGCGGTTATCTTAATAACTAACGTAGTTGGTGGAATATATAAAGCCAACTACAGGGTTATTACGTTTTAATTCATAAAAGGATGATGGTGTTTGGCGACACACCGCCTTAAACCATAGAGGCAGGGGCGTGAGTTTGACTCACACCCTGTCTTCTATAATAAGAGGAGTATACTGAGAATACTAATTCACAAGATTTAGAAGTTGGTTCTTATGGAGTTCCAATGGCTAATTGGGAATGTAGATACTGTGGGTTTAAAGACATACAATGTAAAGGAATATAATTATGAAAAAAGTAACATATGAAATGGTAATATATTGGTTAGGGAATAGTAAAGACGAAGCTGTTAAAATACTTGCAGAAATTGCTAATAGCTATAACGATAAAATTCCCTACTCACCTAGTATATTAAATGATGATATTAATTCAACGTGGAAAACAATAAAAAATAAAAAAGATAAATGGAGTATAAAATGATAATACTAGATGTAGCGAATTGGATAGTAGAGTTTTTACTATTTGGAGTAGCTCTGTTTATGTGGATGTTAGGATTGTGCGAATGAAACATAACAAGAAAAAGTTCACTAATAAGGACTTCACTATAGCCATAGTAGAGTTAACTAATCTAGTAATGGATAATAAGAATCATATTAAAATGTTAAGTGATTTCTTTTTTAATTATTTAGATATGAAAGGTGAAACCGAACAATATACAAAACACATGGAGAGTAAGGTAGATGAAATTCTTAAAGATAGTGGAGAAGGGATTAGCGAATTTTCTGAAGAGCCCGTTCAAGAAGAAGAGGAAGTATAGACGTGCCAAGTAAGTCAAAGGCTAAAGGCAGTAGATTCGAGAGGGAATGTGTAAACATTGCTAAAGAATATGGATTAGATTCTGTAAGAGCATGGGGTTCTGATGGTAGGTCATTAGGACTAGATGCTGAAGTTGATTTAACAATAGAAGACTTTACAATACAATGTAAAGTAAGGAAGAAGATTGCGAAATGGTTGAAACCGATAGAGTTAAAGAAGCATGTACAAGTAGTAAAGGAGGACAGGGGGGACATATACGTCATAATGCCGATGGGGGACTTCCTGAGCCAACTATCATTAATCAAGAAATCGAAGTAAGTAGGAGAGTTCATCTAAAGTCTTGGAGCTTATATGAATACGATGCATACCATAGGCTTGAGGCAGAGAAGCTTACCCTTAGATACTATTTTGATGATGACTGGTTTGATAAAACTAAGTCTTATAATATATCTAATGGCCTGATTAAGAGACACCGTAATAAAGGCTCTGGTAACATACCATTTAGATGTGATAAGTGTAGTGGAGCACTAGTTCAAAGAAAGGATGATCTTCCAGAGGCAATTAAAGAACGATTAAGAGTTTTTCATGAGTTAACACAGCCAGTTGTTGAGTTTTATCGTGAACGTGAAGAATTTAAAGTGGTTGATGCTAATTCTGATGATGTGGATAGTATTGTTGAAAATACTATGAACATTATAAACGTTGATCAATAAAATATTTAAACTCCGACCAATTATTTAAGCACATGATTCCTGAAAAGCTTAAACAAGGTGATGAAATTAGAATTATTGCTCCTTCTAGAAGTTTAGCTTTGCTTTCACAAGAAAATAAGGATTTGGCAACTAAAAAACTTGAAGAGCTTGGTTTTAAGGTTACTTTTGGTTTTAATGTTGATGAAAAAGATGAGTTTATTTCTTCTTCTATTGAATCGAGAGTTAAAGACATTCATGATGCTTTTAGTGATAAGAACGTTAAAGCAATACTCACTGTTATTGGTGGTTTTAATTGCAATCAATTACTGTCTTACCTAGATTATGATTTAATAAAAAATAATCCAAAAATATTTTGTGGGTATTCAGATATTACTGCTTTGCAGAATACTTTTTTGAAAAAATCTGATCTTGTTACTTATTCCGGACCTCATTTTTCAACTTTCGCGATGAAGAACGGGTTTGAGTTTACTTTGGATTCTTTTAAAAAATGTTTGATGAGTTCAGAACCTGTTGAAATAATTGCTTCTGAGAACTGGAGTGATGATTCTTGGTGGGAAAATCAAGAAGATCGAAATTTCATTCAGAATAACGGTTTTCTTAATATTAACTCTGGTGAGGCTGAAGGAACTCTTGTGGGGGGTAACATTTGTACTTTGAATTTGTTACAAGGAACTGAGTTCATGCCTTCATTAGAAAACTCCATCTTATTTATTGAGGATGATGAAGAGTCAAAGGCAGTTAATTTTGATAGGGATTTACAATCTTTGATACATCTTCCTGAGTTCAAGGGTGTTAAAGGAATAGTTATTGGTAGGTTTCAGAAAGCATCTAAAGTAACTGATGATTTGTTAATTAAAATCATTAAGACAAAGAAAGAGTTATCTAACATTCCAGTAATTGCAAATGTTGATTTTGGTCATACTATGCCCCTTATTACTTTCCCTATTGGTGGAAAGGTTAGAATCTCGGATGGTAAGTTGCTGCTTTTGGAGCATTAATTAATTGATCAATAAATACTGTTGCATAACTTCCTTTTGGTAAGAAAAATTTGAGTTTAATTCCTTCTTTTACTTTTTCTATCTCTAAATCTTTTACTTCACACCATACTTTTCTTATATCTCCTTCTGAACTGATTTCTGGGATTTGTCTAATTATGAAATCTCTTGGTTTTATCTCTTCACTTTTTGTTATTTGGTTTTGAAAATGGTTCCCAAACCCAATTAGTTCTACTTCCTCTTTGCTATTGTCCAGGTTTATGCTTTCATTCCATATCCAGGACTGATACGCGTGTATGTAAAGTGTTAACACTTTTTTATTTAAACCTCTTAATGATAGTACTGCATTAGAATCGTCTAGTTCTAGTAGGTTACATGCTTTTTTGAAGTCTTTTTTTACTATTGCTCTTCCAACTTCTGCATTGTTGCCCCCAAATCTTTGGGGACCGTAATAATTTACAAACTTAGTTATCTTTTCTGGAACTTCTTCAACGTCATATATGATTATTTCAAAGTTGTTTCCATCGAGGTCTCCAAGTGATACTGGTTTGTCGCCTTTGCCAAGATATGTTAATTTGATTCCTTCTAATTTGGTTCTTTCTAGTTTATCCTTTCCGATGAATTTTACTGAACATACCTGGGATGTGATTGCTTTTTTGTCTTTGTTTCCTGCAAATCCTATGTTGCGAAATTGTGTATGTAGTGCTTTTGCTACTGCTTCTAGTGCTCTTACTGTATTGTAATTTTCTTTTTCCATTAAGAAATAGGTGTAGTCTCCTTTTTCTCCAATTACCACATTACTTTTCTCTTTTACAATAAAGTCTGATGGTGTTTGTTTTAGTTTCATATTAAACAATAAATAAGAATTAGTTAAAAAGGTTGTCCTCTGTTTGTTTTACACTGTTGGAGATTTCGCCCTGTCTCTGCCCAGAAGATTAGAAAGCATTATAAAATAATTCTTATTCGTTAATTCATGCGCCTGTAGCTCAGCCTGGATACCGGAAAATCTTGATTTTACTGGATTGACCCGGTAGGGTAAATAGAGTGGCACCCTCCTAAGGTGAAGGTCCGGGGTTCAAATCCTCGCAGGCGCGTAACGGAGTGAAGCAACTGCGTAGGTGTTGGGAACGTAAGTGACCACATCTCGCAGGCGCGTATTTTAAAATGAATGTTTTAGTAACTGGCGGGGCAGGCTTTATTGGTAGTGCCTGTGTAAGAGAATTAGTAAAGAGTCATAGTGTAATAGTAGTTGACAATCTTTCCAAAGGAAGAAAAGAATTAGTGGATTCTAAAGCTAAACTTTATGAAGTTGATTTAACAAATCAATCTGCACTAGAATCCGTTTTTGCTGAAAACAAAATTGATGCAATAATCCACTTTGCAGCTTACAAAGCTGTTGATGAATCAATGGAAGATGCAGTTAAGTATTCTGATAATGTTAATGGAACTATTAATTTACTAAACGCAATGGTAAAACATAATGTAAAACAAATAATCTTTTCTTCTACTGCTGCCGTTTATGGCATGCCTGATAAGGACGTTATTGATGAAGACACTGAAACTAAACCAATGAGTTTTTATGGCTTTACTAAACTTAATATTGAACAACTTCTCAAATGGTATCACGAGATACATAACATCAACTACATTGCTTTAAGATACTTTAATGTTGCAGGGGATGCGGGTTTACATTATGTTGATCCTGCTGCTAAAAACATTTTCCCAATCATTATGGAAGTTATTGAGGGCAAAAGAGATAAACTTACAGTTTTTGGTACTGATTATCCTACTCGAGATGGGACTGCAATAAGGGATTATATTGATGTTAACGATTTAGTTGATGCTCACATTCTTGCTCTCACTACAAAGTATGTGGGAATTATTAATTTGGGTACTGGTGAAGGGTATTCTGTTAAAGAGTTAGTTGTAGCTTTCAAAGAGGTAACTGGAAAAGAGTTTATTGTTGAATATGGTGATCGTAGGCCAGGGGATCCTGCTACTGTTCTTGCTTCTAACACGCGTGCTAAAGAAATTCTAAACTGGGCCCCTAAGCGTGATGTTAAAGAGATGATTAAGTCAACTTATGAAGCCTATAACAGTTAGTTTTTTAAATGGATGTTAAGTTCTCGTAATTATGTCAGCAGGAAGATTTAATCAAAGATGCGCTACATGTAATCCACGAAATGGTACTGCACGCTATAGACCTACTGAAGAAACTTTGAGAGGATTAATAGCAGGCAGATCTGCTGTTGATCCAACACCCACATTCTATGCGGGGTGTTCAGCTCATATGCGAGAACGTGGATGGACTGTGGGAAAGGCGGCTAAAGAATTAGCACCGGGTTTTGATTTGGCAAAAAACACTTCTGAGTATCTTGTTGAACGAGCTAGGAATGGTAAAATTTTTGTTCCTTGTATTTTAGAATCACGTTTTGATCCTGAAATTCCTTATATTAGTTTTGTTTCAGCTTTTTTCAGGTTATGTGAGGCAACTCCTGATCTTTTACATGAGTGGGGAAAAATCTTGCCTGCTTCTTCAGGGGAAGGGTATGTACAACCTGTTACTTTTAAGGAAGTTTTGAGAGAATTATAATAATTTCTTTAGAATTTCCATTGCTTTTTTCCCGTCTACTTGTCCTTTGAATTTTGCCATTACCAACCCCATATAAGCTCCCGGATTCAAGCCAGGTTTTTCTTTTATGATTTCTGAAATTCCTTTTTCAAGATCTGCACTATCTGCTTTTTTAAATTTAGAATAGTCTACTTTTTTTCCTTCGCATTTCATTACTAGAACATCTTCTATTGCATCTTTTGATATTTCGTCTTTATCCAACTTTTCAAGTACTTCCATGAAGTCAGTTTCGTTTAGTTTTGAACTATCAATTCCTAATCTGGATTTGATATCTTTTGGAACATTGATTATGATATTTGCTATAACGTCTGCTTTTAGTTTGAATTTTTTAACATACTTGCTTAAGTCAATTTTTTGTTTTAATACTTCTTTAGCCATAACATCTGAAATTCCAAATTCTTTTTCTAATTTCAAACTTTTTTCTGTTAGTAATTCAGGTAGTTTAATTTTTTCAATGTCATCTTTAGTAATTCGTATGGGTAATATGTCTGTTTCTGGGTATAGTCTTGCCCCGCCCGGCATGGGCCTCATGAATGTTGTACTAAAGTCAGGATTTGCTTTTCTTACCTCTTTTTTAACCTCTTTATCTTCAGAAACTAGCTTTTGTTGTCGTTCTATTTCTTTTGCTATTACTTTGGGTATGCTTTTTAGATCTTGAAATCCTTTTACTTCTACTCTATCTCCCTTTTTTATTGATACGTTAACGTCTTGTCTGATTGTTCCTATTCCTCTTTTTACTCTTTCTGTACTTCTTAGGATCATTCCTATTGCTGTTGCGGTTTCTTTTACGTGTTCTGGATCTTTTAGTGATGCATCCGTTGTTATTTCAAGTAAAGCAATTCCCAACCTATCTAATTTGTATTTTACTGTGGCATCTGGACTCTTGAGTTTTTGGGCAGCCTCTTCTTCTAAAAATATTGTTGGTATGCCCACTTTTCCTTTTGATGTTTCAATCCATCCATTTTTTCCAATCAGCATTGTTCGTTGAAATCCTCCCACGTTTGAACCATCAACTACTGTTTTTCGCATTACCTGCAGTTCATCTACTACGTCTGCGTTTAATAGTTTACACACCATTATTGCGGTATGTAGGTGATGTTCATTTGCATTGCGAGGGGGTTCTTCATCATAGTCTATTGCACAAGTATCTTCAGAATTTGAAACATAAACAAATCTTTTTTCTTTTGCCATTTCGTGTGCTGCTGCGACATCTACCTCGCCAGTTTCTCCGACTACTGCTCTTAGTTGCCGTTCTGCTTTTAGGTCTGGTTTTTTGTCAGAATTGATTGCTGGACAGTTGCAGAATAGTTTTAATCCCTCTAATTGTTGATGAATTTCAATTCCTGCTTTGAATCCTATCTTGTTATAATCCATGTTAATTATTAACTTTGTTTGTTTAATAAATGTTTTTAAAAAAAGAAAAATAAAAAATTATTCAGAATTTTCAGTTGCTTCTTCTTCCTTGATTTCTTCTTCTACTTCTTCAAGGATTTCTTCAGCTTTCTCAAGATCATTGTCTTGAGCTGGTTCTTCACTTGCTTCTTCTGTTGGTGATTCTTCAACTGCTACTTCTTCTGCAACAGGTTCTTCAGCTACCTCTTCTGTTGGTGATTCTTCAATTGCTACTTCTTCTGCAACAGGTTCTTCAGTTGTTTCTTCTACTGGTGATTCTTCAACTGTAACTTCTTCAGGAGTAGGTACTTCTGGTTCTTCAGTTGCCCCTTCTTCTGTCACTTCTACCACCGCATCTCCTGTTGGGAATTCATCTTCAACGGCTTCAGCGGTTTCTATTGGGTCGGTTACTTCTTTTGTAATTTCTTCAGCAGGAGCTTCTGCAACAGGTTCTTCTTCAGTTTGTTCTTTTACTTCTTCTGCAACCTCTTCAGCTGCTTCTTCGGCCTCAGTTACTTCTTCACTTGCGTCTTCAGCAGCTTCTTCATCTCCGCTTGGTATTTCTACTGCATCTGCAGCTTTTTCTTCTTCAGGAGCTTTATCTGGTGCATTTTCCATGTCTTGGATAGTTTGATCTCTTTGTTTTTTTAGATCTTCTAATTGTGCTAGTTTGCTGGGGTTGATCTGATCTCTCATCTTATCCCATTCTAGTACTACAATTTTTTTGTCTAATTCTTCTAATTGGGTTTTTAATTCTTGTTTTGTTTCCATGATTATCACCTGTATTTATTATAAAAAACGTCTGTGCGTATTTAAAGTTTAAGGTTATTCGGCATCTGCTTTGGTGCTTAGTAGTGCAAATATTGTAAACAGTACTGCAAACTCACAGTATACTGATGCAAATAATATGTTTAAAGAAGGGAGTATTACTAAAAACACAAGTGCTGGAACTAAACCAACTATTATGCCCGTTAGCAAATATTTTTCTATTTTTTTCTTTTTCTTATTTTTTTCTTTTGGGAGTCTCTGGATAAGTAAAAAAATAGTATACGCAATAAATGCAAAGTACTGAGCAAAATAGATTCCCACTAACCAGGTTTGGTTTGAAAGTATTGTGCTAATTTTGACAAACATTCTTGTGCAGGTAGCAAACACTACAAATCCTGGATTTAACAGGGCATACAAAGAAAATAGGACGGGGGGAGTATACACTAATATTTGGCTGTGTCGTTTACGCAAGTAACGTAAAACAAAATGTAATCCTATTGCAGGTAGAAAAGTATATGTGATAAATCCTGCTCTTGCCCATATGTGGGGAGTTCCAGTAGTGCATATAAGAAATTCAAATAATTGATACAAACCTAGTACGTATAGTAGTATTCCAAATCCAAGATTAGCCACACTTTTTTTTCTGAAGAATATAAGATAAGAAGCAACAACAAATTCGATTATGAATGTGGTTAATGAAATTATTAATAAATCAGGAATTGCTATAAGAATGGAAGTTTCTTCACTAAGGGTTATGGGTAGAGCAACTCAGGGAGTTAAATTAATAAATCTTAAGGATACAGACTCTATAGCAGCAGTTGCTAAAGTTGTACACGACGACGATGATATTTCTGATGTTGAAGAAATAGATGCAGTTGAAAAAAATAACGATAACGATTTAAAATAATATAAAATGAAAAATATTTTTTACACTTTAATACTTACAATTTCTTTTTTTGCTTTTGGACAAAAAAAAGAATTAAAACAAGCTCAAAAACTTATTGATCAGGAATTTTTTTCAGAAGCTTTAGATGTTTTAAGTAATAATAAGGATTTAATATTAGCATCTGATGTAAAATATCAAGCTCAGTATTATTATTTAAATGGATGGGCTCTTAAAGAAGATTCTCAGTCTTTTAAAGCTGTAGTTTCTTTAAGAAAATCGATTGAATTAGAAAGATCAATCAGGCAAAAAAAATATATTGAAAACGCTAATTTTTTGATTCAGAATGCTGAAGCAGATTTAGTAAATGCTGCTGTTCAAGATAATAAAAATGATAAATTTTTAGAAGCTTCAAAAAAATTATATAACGCTTATTTAATGAATCCTGATAAGGAAGAAAATATTTCTTATTTATATTATTCTGCTTCAAGTGCAGTTA
>ENA-OREN01005142-OREN01005142.1-marine-metagenome-genome-assembly--contig:-NODE-5142-length-10999-cov-3.459348_pt1 | contig 10999 bp, 10 predicted proteins | sample MGYA00248624_ERZ508555 | MGnify/ENA primary metagenome ERZ508555 (study PRJEB26222, sample SAMN06267773) | marine metagenome | isolation source: Saanich Inlet, British Columbia, Canada | place...
AACAGGACACGTAACAGAACTTTATAATTAGGTTGGATGCTCCAGAGATCTTCATATGATTTTTTATCTTATCTATCTTATTTAATATATAACTTTTAAAGTTAAAATATAATTCAAATTTACTTTACTTTTTAATTCCTTATCTTTAATAGATAATTATTTATATACTAATGGAACTTTTTGCACATCCATATTGCCCTAATTGTGGCCATCGATTTTCTCATAAGATAAAATCTGACGGAAAACTAAAAGGTGGTTTGTCTGGGGCAGCTGCTGGTGCTATATTAGGTGGAAAGGTTGGAATTGCAATGGGACCATTAGGTGCTATGGCAGGGACTTTACCCGGTGCAGTACTTGGAGGGGTTTTTGGAAACCAAATAGGTAATAAATTTGATAGTCCAACTTGCACAAAATGTAATTTTAAATTCAAGATTTCCGATACGATAAGAAAATGGAATTATAAATTGGAAGATAGAATTGTTACAAAAAAAAACATAATTACTGATAAAGCTAAAACAGCCAGAGCTCAAGAGGCCGCAATTGAAGAACTTCCAAAGAAAATTCAATTGTTATTTAAGCAAAATAGAGCTTTTGAAATTGCAGAACTTCTTTTTGAATATTTGATTGATGGGAAAGATAAATATGTTAATGAAGTTCTGAATAAATTAAAATTATGTTCTCCAGAATTTGCAAAAAAAACAGAAATGATTTTTAACGATCTAAAAAGTAGGATGGGACTATAATATTTTTGAAGATATGAAATCAGAATTAATAAATGTAATAGAAAACCTTAATACAAGAAATTACGATAACTACAAATTTCTAATATTTGACATTAGAGAGAAAATAGAACTATTAATTAAAAACAGAAAGGATGAGAATTTGGCAGATAAAGATGAAAGTCAAAAAAATCAACAAAAGCATTACTTAAAACAGTTATCCATCAATTTTATAATTGATAAATTTAATATAAAACTACATGAATATGTTGAGACATTTTTCTTTAATCAAGAGTTAATTAGGAATGTTATTGTAAATTATCCAGAAGAACAAAAAGTAATATACGATCGTTTTACTGGTGCAAAGTTAAATTATTTTTTATCAATTTCGAGATTTTCAGAATTGAAAATGGACCCTATTCGTTCTGGACCTATGTGGGAAATTAATGAAAAAAAAGGAATGAATTTAGCTGCCACAATGCGTTATAGGGAAATTGTTGAAGAACGGATGAAATCTGAATATTATATTAAAAAATATAAGCCTAAACCAAACAAAGGTTCTAGCAGCTGTTTTATTGCCACCTATGCCTATGATTCCTGTGAGAATGATAATGTTGTTTTGCTAAGAAACTTTAGAGATTCAGTCTTGTTAGATAGTAAATTAGGTGAGTGGCTTGTTAATCAATATTATAAGTTTTCTCCCCCTATTGTCATTTTTTTTGAAAGAATTAAATTTTCGAAAAGATTATTAAGGATTCTACTTTACCTAATTATTAGATTTATAAAAAGATGATTTTTTAAAACATAAAACCACGGTGCTCCAGAGGTACATTAATTTATTATGTTTGACTGATTTAAACAATAACTTTTGGAGTTTAAAATTCAAAACAAATTTATGAGAGATAAAAGAGGTGTACTCCAAATCAACATATTTTGTTACTTTTTTGCAGAATTTAAATTTTAGGAAACATTATAAATAATATAGCATTATCACGATCTCTGGAAAAAATTTAGTCATATCTATTTTATAAATAATAATATATCAGATATTCAAAAGGTACTTAGTATAATTACTCCTAAGCGTTTAAATCGTGCATTAAAAAACAAAGGTTATCCTGAACCAACAAATGCAAATAATTGGTTGTTAGTTGCTACTGGTAAGAAAGGGTTTCTTTATTATAAGTATGGAAGTAAACCTACTATGATTTTAGAACTGTTGCCAATGGAGATGCCTACTAATAATTGGAAGTTAATGAAAGACTAATATTAATCATTCGATATTCATCTTGAAAAAAGCTAATATAATAGTAGTAAATAAATTATAGTAACTATGCACTAGATTATCCCAAATACAAATATTTTTACTGAATAACTGTAAAGATTAATATTTTATAGTTTTCTTTTTTTAGAAGTTACTCTTTTTGTTTTTTGTCATCCTCATTTCTTTTTAGGTTAACATACTTAATTCGCCTGTTTGAGTACTTTATAGCATCATTGGTTGAAATCATTGTAGCAATCAAGCTATAAAAAAACAAGAAACAAAAAACCGCTAACAGTATCTCGCTAAAAACATAATCTTTGCTTTCAGAAAGCTTAAAAGACGCAATAATATACACTATTATAGAATAAAACAAAGATACAAAGAGGCTTCCCACAGTCCATTTAAAAGTATTTATTAGCTTAGTAAATAATCCATACTCTTCTAAAAAACCAACAAATTCATCGTCACTTGCTCCAATAATAAAAGCTAACGCAGCAAAGAATATTGAGAAAATTATTGACAATACCCCGATACCCATACTTAATAAATCCTTTATCAAATCACCACTAATCCATTGAGGCAAAAAGTAGAGACAGCCTAATGTTAATAACACTGCTACAAGCGTATCATACGATAATAAATACTTTATTATAAGCTTCATTTTTTAAATCTTTCAATAACTCTTTCAAAAACTTGTCTAACGGCGTTCAATTGCTCTATTAAACTTAAATCTTTATTAATACTTTTTTTAGTAATAGACTCTTTACTATCAGTGCTAATTTCGACTTGATTACCATCTTGGTCGGTGCCTTTTCCTTTTGCTTTGCCATAACCATCTTGAGCCATAATAATTTTGTTTACAGTCCTTTCATCAATTTCAAGACTTTGGTTTTCTTTAGCGACAAACTCTTCCTTATATCTCTTAACATTCATGCTTCTCAATCTGTCATCAATTTCGTCCCACAAATCCCTACTGTTTGGATTTGACGGCATCAAATTTATCTCTAGGATATTTAAAGTTCTCATAGATTTTAAGAAACTCATAAACTCATATTCATAGTTTACTGGAAAAATCTCCGCATCAATGTCAAATGTATCATCAGCACCAACCAAAATACCTACAAATGATTCACAAAAGGCTTTAGGACTAATTATCTTACCGTATGGATTATAAGCTATTAAATGCGTTTTATCTAGTAAATAAAATCTAGACCTACCTAATATAACGTCTTCGATATACTCTATAGATATTTTATTTTCTTTAACAACTGGCTCTTCTTTCAAATCTTGATATTTCACTAACTCACCAGTGTAAACCAAACCTAAATTTGGATCATGTATTTCTTCTAAAGAGAATATTCCATATTGATATTTTGACTTTTTTAATGGTCTAAATTTATTACCATATTCTAACAATTCTTTTAAAAGTAAATCCTTATCAATATCCCTATTGTTATTTCTTGTATAATTTAATCTCCCAAAATAAAATGTTTCTGTCATGTTGTTGGTTAGCTATATGTTATATCTTGAATAACACCAAGATAATACATTATTAAATCTGTTAATGCAAGTAATATCTCATGTTACTTGTCTTAGGTGTTTTATAATTTGACATATTACAAAGTTATATAATATTTTTATGACTCTTACTGTCGAATAAAAAAAAGCCATCACAAATAAATGAAATGGCTTGTGCTTAAGTTGAGAGTTAATGAAAATACATCTTTACAACTCCCCAATTGAAAAATATATCCATTCAAATATAAATTATACATTTCAAATTATTTTAGGAAAAACCCTATTTGTTGAGGGGAAAAAACCCCTTTTTTAATTTTTTATTTTTTTTTCACTTTTCATGTTAAAAAGGTAAGTAGACTTCTAACTCCAACCCCGGCTATGGCTTAGCAGGTGGGGGTTGTCCCCCTTTAATAAAACTGCGGTAACTAAATCATTATATCATGGTAAGTGTAAAAGAAGTTAAAAAGGCAGAAAATTCAAAAGGAGAAGAATTTTTCGGATTAATCGTTCAATCAGGTGCTATGTCTGTTAAAAGTAAAAAAACAGGCAGAGTTTACTTAACTGCAAAGACTGCATTCGTTGCAACAACCTTTGATGAGCAAACCGCATCATCACTCATAGGTTCCGAGTTTGAAGGAACAATCAAAAAGGTAACAACAGCCCCCTATGAATATACCATCGAGGACACAGGTGAGATTATAGAGCTTTCACATCGTTGGGAATTTGTTGATCCAGCTCTAGAATTAGAAGAACAAGTGGTCCAGATAGCCGATATTATGCAAGCTGAAGTATAATATCAGATGAAGAGCTTATTACTAATGTGATAGGCTCTTTTTTTTTGTTCTAAAAGACAAGCAAAATTATATGTATAAACCAAAACAATTAAAATCATGCAATTACAACAAACACAACGACACAACGTAAAATTACGTTTAGGGATTTCTGGTGCCAGCGGATTTGGTAAAACCTATTCAGCCCTACAATTAGCTTATGGAATGACACAGGATTGGTCTAAAATCGCTGTTATAGATACAGAAAACGCATCAGCTAGCCTATATTCAGATTTAGGTAACTTTAATGTACTCAACCTATTACCTGTCTATAGTCCAGAGCGTTATATTGAGGCTATAGATACCTGTGAAAAAGCCAATATGGAAGTCATTATTATCGATTCCATAACCCATGAATGGCAAGGTGAAGGTGGCTGTTTGCAAATTCACGATCAATTGGGTGGTAGATTCCAGGATTGGGCAAAGGTAAAGCCGAGGCACCAGAAATTTATAGATAGAATCCTCCAATCTAAATGTCACATTATCACCACCACTAGACGTAAAACCGATTATTCAATGGATGTAGGTTCTAATGGTAAATCTAAGGTGGTTAAGCACGGTACAAAAGAAATTACATCTGAAGGCTTTGAATATGAGCTATCAGTAAATTTTGAACTTACTAATGAAAAGCATTTATGTAAAGTTAGTAAAGATCGCACGAATCTATTCCAGGGAAAACCTGAATTTATTATCACCTCAGATGTAGGTAAGCAATTAAAAGCTTGGTGCAATCAAGGAGTGTCCCTGGAGGATGTAAAGCAAGAAATAAATGCTACCACCACATTAGAAGGCTTGAGGCACTTATATCAAAAATATGGAGCTTTAAAACAGCAAATTAAGCCTCTAATCATCAAGAGAAAATCCGAGATAGATAACACCGCTCAGATTGTGGACAACAAACAAATTATTAATACAAAAACAATACAAAACAATGGAATTGACAACAATAAACCAACAAGTAGTAAGTAACCAAGAGGTAGAATCATCTATTACTAACAATAATAAATTTATAGAAGCAAACACACAACAGATTTCACTTGCTCATCTAAAACAGGATTGTACAATTCCTGTATTCGCTAAAGATAATGAAACCACCATACCGCATTATGAATTTATTAGTGCAGTGAGAGAAACAGCACAACAGCTATTTCCTGAAGGAACTGTTATGATGCCTAATATTAGAACCAGTCATAACATTAAAGGACGCATTCCTTCTGCTATTGGCAAACCTGTTAAAGAACTACTAGAACACGAAAAAACCATTTATTATGAACGTATGGCTTTTATGATAGAAATACCTCATATACACACGTATATTAATAATCAGAAGCTAAACCTTACTGTTGGTGGGGTACGCTCCTATTCTGAACAAAACCTTTTCTCGAAGAAAAGCATCGAAAAGTTTAAAATCTTTATCGGTTTTAAAAATATGGTGTGCTGCAACTTATGTATTGCTACAGATGGACTAAAAGATGATTTAAGGGTTAGTAGTATAGAGGAGCTAAAATCCAAGACTAGAGAGCTGTTTTTAGGCTTTAATCAAGAGCAACAAGTGGATTCTATGAGGGAATTGCAGGATTATACTATTAATCAAGAGCAATTTGCTCATTTGGTGGGCAAAATGAAACTATATCAACATTTGGATAAGAACCATAAAAAGGATCTATTTGAGTTGAAAACTACAGATTCACAAATCAATAGTATAATTAAAAACTATGTTGCTGATGAACATTTTAGTGCTGATAATAGTGGTTATATCAATCTCTGGAACCTTTATAACCTATTTACAGATAGTTCTAAAAGCAATTATATAGATAATTTTCTAAGTAGAAATTGTAATACTTATGAATTTATAAATCATCTAGTTAATTCTATCAAGAATAATGAGGAAAATTACTTCTTGAAAAATCACGAAATAGTCCATTAAATATGAGCAATAAAGAACTAATTGAGTTATTAAAATCCTGCTCACCAAACATCATTTATGTTGTTAACGATAAAAATAGAATTATAAAATTGCATACCCCTATCAAACTGTTAGTGTTGGCTGATATTGGTGGTTTCCGAAAAAACCAAATCGTAACCTGTACAGAATTGAAAATCACCACTTGGGCTAAGATTGTGTTTTATATTGATGGTAAAAACTACCATACATACTATTTTGACATTTTAATTTAATAAATAATAAAGAGCATTATGCTGTATCTTTTGATTCTATGGAAATAGAATATTTTCTGAGACGGTTTTGGCTCTAAAATCATAAAACCACTGAGAAAATCTACTCCTTGGAATGCTTAATTATAAAAAGTAAATTGCAATTTAATAGTAAAAAGGGGCATCTATATGGTGCTCTTTTTTATTTATAAATGTTTAATGCTGAATTTATAAGTGTTTAATGAGGTAGGTTCAGGTCTCACTTGGACTACCGTAAATTTTTCTAATCTCTAATAAACAATATAGTTTTAAAATTCAATTTTATCAGAGCTCAAATATCTGCTCAAACTTTTTTATCAAATTAAAAAGAAGTAAACTCTATTAGTGTTCAACTAAACAAGGACGACTGGAATATGCACTCACGCTACTTAATTTTTTTTAGTTCAATTTAAATCCACTAGATTTGTAGGTGTATACATTTAACTTAAACACACATATGTGTTTATAACCACACTGGCTTTAATCTTCAAGGTCAGAGGTTTAAAAAAATTGAATAATCAAACCAAAATTGTTACAGCATGAAATTTAGAAATATTGAAGCATCTCAACTAGACATGACCCAGCTTATGCTACCATCATATTCTAATTTCAATGGGTTTATTCATGGTGGTTATGTACTTAGCCTTATGGATCAAGTAGCCTTTGCTTGTGCCTCTAAGCATTCAGGACATTATTGCGTTACTGCCTCAGTAAATAAAGTAGACTTTTTAAACCCAATCGAAGTAGGCGACCTTTTGACATTAAAAGCATCTATTAACTATACAGGGCGAACATCCATGGTAGTGGGCCTAAGAGTAGAATCTGAAAATATTAAAACTGGTATAATTAAACATTGTAATTCTTCTTATTTTACCATGGTAGCCAAAGATGATACTGGAAAAAGTGTACCTATATCTGGACTAATCTTAAACTCTGAGGAAAGCATAAGACGTTTTGCAAGAAGTATTAGTAGACAAAAGCAAGGAAAACAAAGAAGAGAAAATTTTAATGTATCGGAATTTAAATTAGAAGAACATATTCAACAAATTGAAAACCAGAACGCAAAAATTGAATTAGACTAACATTTTGATATATTACTTCTCATAAATTCAATTTATTTAAACTTTTTACGTTTTAAAGTTCAACTAATTCTTGTGACTGAATAAGTTGTTTTTTTAACCTAAATTTGAAATATACTCTTGTTTATGAAAATTATAATTGATAAAATAAAAAAAGCATTATCCCCTCTTTTCAATACCAAAGCTGCGGGAGTCTATTTTTTGTTATTTGCAGGTGCTATTGCTGTCGCAACTTTTATAGAAAATGACTATGGAACAAGTGCTGCTCAAAAAGTGATTTTTAAAGCTTGGTGGTTTGAGTTACTTCTTGTGTTATTTAGTGCTACATTAGTTGTTAATATACTTAAATATAAAATGATTCAACAAGGTAAATGGGCCTTGTTTTTATTTCATGGTGCTATTGTTATTATTATTTTAGGAGCCGGAGTCACTAGGTACTTGGGTTTTGAAGGAATTATGCACATTCGTGAAAATGATAATTCCTCAAGCTTTCTTTCTGCAAGCACTTTCCTCAAATTTGAAGTAAAGAATGATAATGCAACCTTTAATTTTGATGAACCCGTACTATTTGCTTCTTTGGGTAATAACAACTTTAAAGAATCTTATCTAATTAATGACCAATTAATTGAAATTGAAGTAACAAAATTTATCCCAAACCCAAAACAACAGATAGACACAAGTTCTTTGGAAGGAAAACCCACTTTAAAAATTGTTATTGGTGGAAAAAATGGACGGGAAGAATACTTTATTACTAAAGGAGAGATAAAAAGAATAAAAAACGTACTATATAACTTTAAAGAGGGGCCTCAACTTGATGCATTCAATATTAAATATGAGAATGAGCAACTTACTTTTAATGCAGACAGAGCATACATTCAAACAGTAATGGCTACTCAAAAAAAGGATACCATTCAACCCTCTTCACTATTTCACCCTTTAATGCTTCGTTCTCTTTATACTGATGGTGTAAACAATTTTGTTTTTGGAGACTTTAATCCAAGTGGATCGGTTAATATTCAATCTGAAAGCCTTAAAGTAAAAAGCGAAAGTATAAATGCATTAGCAATGAAAATCACTGTTAATGGTGTTGCAAAAAAAACATATGTATATGGAAACAAGGGACTTTCTGGAAATCCATCATCATTAAGGTTTGAAGATATTACAATTTCAACTTCCTATGGAGCAAAAGAAATAATAGTTCCATTTTCCATAAGGTTAAATGAATTTATACTAGAAAAATACCCAGGCACTAATAGTGCAGCATCTTATGCTAGTGAGGTAACCCTAATAGACACTCATAATAATGTAAATATGGATTATCGTATTTTTATGAATAATATCTTAAACTATGATGGATATCGATTTTTTCAATCTTCATTTGATAGGGATGAAAAAGGAACCTATTTGAGTGTAAATAATGATTTTTGGGGAACACTTATCACCTATTTGGGATATGGTTTATTAACATTGGGGATGATTTTAGTATTCTTTAGTAAGAAGACACGCTTTTTTAAACTAAGACAAAATATTAATAAACTTAGAAGTAAAAGCAGTACTTTCTTCTTAATATTATTCTTTTCTTTCTCTAGCTTTTTATTTGCCCAAACAAACTCTTACTTAGATAATGCTGTGAATAAAGAACATGCCGAATCTTTTAGTAAAGTGGTTGTTCAGGATTTTAAGGGTAGAATGAAACCTATTCACACTTTTTCTAGAGAACTGCTTCGGAAAATACACCGAAAGGAAAGTTTTGATGCATTAACTGCAGATCAAGTTTTGTTGAGCATGTTTGTTAATAAGAAAGATTGGTATGATGTTCCAATACTAAAATTAGGAAAACATCAAGACATTCAAAAAAAATTAAATGTGTCTGGTAGTTATGCTGCTTACAAAGATTTCTTTACAGAAAAAGGTGAGTATAAATTACGTGATGAAGTACGTAGAGTATATAGCTTAAAACCTATAGACAGAGGGGTTTATGAGAAAGAACTCTTAAAGGTAGATGAAAGACTGAATATTTTAGGAATGATGTTTTCAGGAAACTTACTTAAAATAATTCCAAATCCAAATGATCCAAATAATACTTGGTTAGCATATGGTAAACACAAGCACACTAATGAACAGAATAATAGTAGTATTGCAGACAATTTTTTCAACTCATATGGGGCTGCATTAAAAAATGCTATTTCAACAAATGATTATAAGCATGTTGGTCATTTATTAGATGAATTAAAAACCTATCAAAAAGACAAAGGTGGAAGCATAATGCCTTCTTCGCTAAAAATAGATGCAGAAATATTTTTAAATAAATTAAATGTATTTACTCGATTAGCAGCTTTTTATATAATCCTTGGATTAGCACTTTTATTCTTTTTATTCCTTTCTGTTTTTAAACCAAATTTAAAATTAAAAAGATTTTATATTATAGTATTCTCATTAGTTCTCATTGGATTTACTCTTCACACCATTGGTCTAGGTTTACGTTGGTATGTGTCAGGAAGAGCACCCTGGAGTAATGGATATGAATCGATGATTTATATTGCTTGGACATCTACATTAGCAGGAATCTTATTTACTAGAAAATCCTTTGGTGGTTTAGCAGCAACCATGGTTTTAGCAGCAACTATTCTTTTTGTATCAACATTGAGTTTTCTGGACCCAGAGATTACTCCCTTAGTACCTGTGTTAAAATCATATTGGCTAACCATACACGTTTCTCTAGAAGCTGGAAGCTACGGTTTTTTAATGTTAGGAGCTATTATAGGTCTTATCAATTTATTATTGATGGTATTTATAACAGAAACGAATAAAAAGAGAGTCAAAAGAATAATTCAAGAAATGTCGTATATCAGTGAATTAACTTTAATAGGAGGACTCTTTATGATGAGTATTGGAACTTATTTAGGTGGGATTTGGGCTAATGAATCTTGGGGACGTTATTGGGGCTGGGATGCTAAAGAAACTTGGGCTTTGGTAACAATATTAATATATGCTTTTATATTACATATGCGGTTTTTACCAAAATTAAAAGGCTTATTTGCTTATAATTTAGCAACGATATTTGGATTAGCATCAGTAATAATGACCTATTATGGAGTAAATTATTATTTATCAGGTCTACATTCTTATGCAACAGGAGATCCTGTTCCTATCCCAAATTGGGTTTATATTGTAATAATCTGTATAATAATTTTAAGCTTATTGGCTTACTTTAGAAAACGAAAATATGATGTTATATCTTAATTTCTTTAGTCGATAATTGTTCCGTTTTCTAAAATAAGATCATATTGGTAACCAGCACCAAAATCTCGATTTATACTCACTAATGCTCGGATTGTAATTATTTTTCCTTCTGGTACAAAAGTGTTGGAAGTAATAACCAAATCAAGATCGTTTTTG
>ENA-OREN01005144-OREN01005144.1-marine-metagenome-genome-assembly--contig:-NODE-5144-length-10998-cov-6.075817_pt1 | contig 10998 bp, 11 predicted proteins | sample MGYA00248624_ERZ508555 | MGnify/ENA primary metagenome ERZ508555 (study PRJEB26222, sample SAMN06267773) | marine metagenome | isolation source: Saanich Inlet, British Columbia, Canada | place...
CGAATTGTTGGGTTAAGTTTAACTCGTTCGAAATAAGAAATCTTAATTTGTTGTCTTAATTTGTTGGGGCGTTATACGTGCTATTAATATGCCCACATTATTAATATTTAAAAAATCAAAGTCTAGGTAAAAGTTGTGTGCTATTTAGATCAACATTACTTTTAGTAACGCCGATAACTTCAACTTTTTTATTATCTAGTATAGCGGAGTCCTTATTAATCCATTCTAAAATATTGTTCTTACTTCTTGGAGAAAATATAACAAGTAAATCACTATTAATAATATGCTTTCTACATACTTCTGGCGTTGACACGGAAATATTTTTATGTTTCAACATATTTGACTTCCTAGGGTCGGCATCAACTACAACAACTTTTTCTGGAAGATCAAAATTATCTAAAAACATTGAAAGGAATTCTGTAACAGCCCACAAGGTGACACTCTTGCCACTATTAATCAACTTTAAGATTTTTTTCCTAATTTCTTCAATGTGCTTATGTAGCATTTTAACTTGCTCTATAGAATCATATAGTATTGATATCGTATCAAAATATTCAGATTGATTGACATAAGTTGATTTATCTACATATATATTGGTTTTTTTAAATACAGTAACAAAACTGATTGCTCGACTTGAAGCGTTATGCCCAACCTTAATAAGTTCAAAACCACAATATTTTGCTATTCTGCTTAAAGTAGTTACAGAAAAATGATTTACATGGAATACATCTTGAACCCCAAAAGATCTATTATAAAGACGAACATTTGGAACCTCACATACCATAATTCCATCATCTTTAAGAGCGCTGTAACACAGCTTTAGAAATTTTTTTACATTTGGGACATGTTCTAATACATCATAATGTGCAATTACATCTACCTCATTATTAAAATTAATTAAACTTCTTGAGTTAGATATATTTATGTCGTTATTCAACTCAATGTTATAAAATTTATCGAACAGTTTATTTACCTCGCTGTGAAATTCTTTAGCATAATTGCCACCAATTTCAACAATCGTACTTTCATATGACAAGGAAAGATTTTTAAGAATATCGAGTCTTTTTTCTACCGAATATGCAGGTAAAACTCCAAAATTCGATAAACTATCTCCATAAAAAACCTTCAAACTCTCTTCTGTAGGACAGGGAGAGCTAAACGCAAAACCACATCTAGAGCAAACAGAAATGCTATGTTCGAATAAGTAAGTATCACTAATACCTTTAACAATCCTACTTCCTGACCAAATTAATTCAAGTTTATTGCTTTTATTACCGCAACATTCACAATTACGGTCCTCTAGTAAAATATTCTTCATTAGATATATTATCTGTTTCGAGTATCGTAATTAATTTTGTTGTTATCTATTTTTTCACATATAAAGTTAGAAATAACCTTATATACTGGAAGTTTATTAAAGTTCATATAGTATTTTCTAGCACCTTCTGTTTGCTTTAAATATTCACAGCCTTCCATATTAATTAGTGCATCAATCTTATTATTAAACTCATGTTGTGTTAAGCCATCTAATAATAACATCTCTGGTATTTCACAAAAAATATAGTTAATATTTTCTTTATGTTTTAGAGTATCTTCTATGGTCTTAGCACAAAACAATACTTTCTTTCCAAGCCCTAGTAATTCAAACCCAAGTGTGGAGTCCATAGTAATAATAATTGATGATTCATATCCAGCTTTGTAAGAAGAAAAGTTAGTATTTGGAATTAGCTCTACTTTTCTATAGGTATCGTTCTCATTATAAAAATTAACTTCATCTTTATAAGATGATCTTTTGCTTTTTTTATTTCTCATAGCAATTTTAACTTCATAATTACGCTTGTCACTCCAAGAAATTAAGTTTAAATAAATACGCTTAATTTTTTCCATATAGTCAATAATCGTTTTATCACTTGTATTTGACCAATGTTGAGAAATAAGGCAAATACTTTTATTATTTTCTATGGAATGATTATGGTTTTTCAAAAAAATACTAGTCTTTAGGGAGCCTGTAGCATAAATTTCTTTATATTTAATATTGTATTTTTCAGCTATTTTTTTTTCATAATTTCCAAATGAAAAGTAGTATGGAAGTCTGAAATCACCACTACTATCAAGGAATCCATATGCATCCATTCTAGTTCCATTCTGGACAGATATTACTATTCTATTCGGAAAAATAACACTCAGTTCTCCCATGATTGGGCTGTTATCAATATAAGAAATAATAACCTTAGGACTGATAACATCAACAATGGCAGAAATTAAAGCTTTATTTTTTAATCCGAACTGAAGCACTCTCGCAAAGAGCCTAAAAAGAAAAGCTGGTTTAGCAATATATGGAATGCCTTCCCTTACCTTTACAATACTGTATTTCAGCCTATCGGGTATACACTCAATAATAAAGGAGCTACCCTCATCATCTATTATTAGAATATCAGACTTGTTACTATCTACTCTTAATAAGGTATTACTTTGGATAAAACTCATAAAATTATCTATATAGTCAAATTCTCAATAAAAGTTAAAAATTTATCACACGAACTTAGATTACTAGTGTCATAGTATTTTTCTAAATATATATTTCTACTACTTTGCATTTCGCCAGGATTTTTTAATGAGCGGATTATGGAACTTTTCAATTCGAACATATTTTTAACTTCTATCCCAGGTAAACTTAACCTTATATCTTCAAGAAGACCGTACTCATTAAAATAATAATCATAATCTGGCATTACATAAATAACCGGACGATTCATCAGCATATAATCAGTCGCAATAGATGAATAATCAGTAATTAGTAAGTCAATCTCTGGAAGTAATTGTGTTATATCAATTAAGTGGTCTTGCGGTAAATATCTTATATTGTTACAATTTGAGAAATCTTTCAAATTTCCAAATTCTGATGGGTGAACTGAAATTAAAAAATATATATCATTTTCATTTAACCAAGAATCGAATTCTAAAAAATTAAAATTGTCAATTTTAGATAGTGGAAATGTGAAGCTATTTTGTTTAGGTCTCCATGTTGGCGAATACAAAATAAATTTTTCATTTCCATGAATCTCATAATTAAATCGCTTTAAGATACTTTTTTTGGTATGAGCTTTATCGGTATAGTTTTTGTCTAATAAATTATCGCACCTAGGATAACCAAGAACAATAATTTTGTATTTAGGGAGCAAATATTGAAGCTTTCCCTGATATAGACTTACGTGTTTAGCTGTAAAATTTACATAGTCAAACATATGCATTTTTTTTACTAATTCAAATGAGCTTCCGAATGGACCACCATCAGTTGAATTAGTTCCTTTAACTCCAGTACCATGACCTACCCATATTTTTATTGTTTTATTGCCTACAAATTTCAAAAGTGATGGGTATGACATCCCAGTCGCAATAACTACTCCTGCACGTGCATAATGCCATAATCCTTGAAAACTTTTATGCCAAATGACTGGATATTTTTTATTGTCAAGATAATTGTACACAGTTACAGAATTTGTCATCCATATGGGAGACAACTTTTGATTTTTTACAAGATACTCGTATAAATACCTTGAGTTTTCGTTATAGGTTGAAATAGATGTTCCAGTAAAAATAATAAGATTTTTTTTAACTGGAACCAAACTACTAAAAATAAAAGAAATCCAATTTGCAAAAAAAAGAGTTATTTTAGTAAATATCATAATCCAAAAATTATACACATACATACAAACTCACACTTCTAAACAAAAAATAAACTATGCGCTTAAGTTTTATAATTTTTATTAGAAATATAAGTTTTTTATATAAATACACTATGTTTAAAACATTTGTCTTATCTAGATTAAGTATTACAATACAGAAAGTAATTCTGTAATACGTTCATATGGCGTATGGCTATGGTCATATGCCTTAACCTTTTGAATCTGTTTTTTATACTTAATAAAATACTCATCATCTGGCATCATGAGAAGTTTAAAAAGCTTAGAATTAAATTCATTTTGATCAGGATCAACAGAAGAAAACGGCAAAAGATCAGAAGGTGCAAAAATACCGGAATCTAAATTTACTGGATAAATTTTTCTACCCATTCCAAGTGCCTCAGTTAGGAGTGTTGAACGTTTACTGATCGTCACTTCAGAGCAAAGTGATAAGTACAAAGATGAGGAAGGATAATATCGTGGCACTAATAATGCACAATCTCCAAATAACTCTTTACACTTATTATAATATTCAACATTATCAACTGTTTGTTTAAAGGCTAAACAGACAGTAATTCCGTACTCGTGTACATAATTATTTATAAGTTGGCTTATTTTTTTTGTGGCGACATCAGTTATATCACTGTCAGCAACCACGCAAACATCAAACACTTTGCGCCTAGGTCTCTTTTCACAATACAAATAATAATTTAAATTCAAACTACCCAAAACAAAACTCTCTACTATATCTACTCTTGATTTATTATACGCATCAGCCCAATAGGAAGATAATGCCGCAAAGCAGGAGTGAAAGCCAATTGTTTGATGATATTTATACAAACCATTTGAGTGATTAATTGGATCTATATTTGGTCTATTTCCATTTTGAATAGTGACAAACTTAATCCTATTATATAAAATAAAGTCCAATAATTGATACTCAAGATGATTATCACAGTCAGTTATTACAACTTTAGGTGCAGATCCCAATATATAACTACCACTTATAATAAGATGCACTAAGTATTTAAACTTTTGCATATTACTATGATGAGCAATAAGTTTTCCAATAATATTGCTTTTACTCATTAAGGCTCTCATTAAAAGACCTATAGATTCAATCATGCCAATTAAACTAATATGAATAAACCTATCCGTATCCATAACAATATATTTCTTATTAGAAATAACTGGAAAAATTAAATCGTAAGTTAATTTTCTCCACACAATAATATCTGTACGTAACGGCTGAAAACAGAATTTAATTTTTCTCATCTAACTAATATAAAAATAACTCAAGATAGCTTCTTCAGAAACTCTTTTGTAAAAGTTACAAATAAAATTTTATTTTCGATTATTGAGTCTAAATTCATATTTTTATGTTTCCCTAAAGTCCTTTAAATATTTAATTTATCTATAAAAAGTTATTTTTATGCCATACAACAATTTGTGTCGGAATCAACTTAATATCTAAAATTTTTGCAAGTGCGAGCCTATGATGCCCCCTATTATTAAATAATAACTCTCCTGTACGGGAAGCATTCAAGGAAATATCATCTAGTTTGCTGACTTTGCAATCGACGCCTCCAACAGGAAGTACTCCATTTTCTTTTATACTTATAATTAAGGAGTTAATCTGACGCTCCCTATCTGCAATAAACTCATCAGGACTATTAAATCCTTCAAAACGATATCGAGCGCCAAAAGACTCTTTATTAGTCATTAGCATGTATTTTATCATTCTATCTGCAAATTTAGATAGACTCCATCTTTCAATACCTTTTATATGTTTATATAATGCTTGGTACTCAAGAAGGCTTGTAAATTTAAGTTGGGGAACGTCCCAGTTCCCATCTAAAATTATACCTCTTCTTTCTTTTTCAAAAAAATATCCATAGTCATAAAAGGCATGGGGATGATCTCTGTCTCTTTCATATTGGTTTAAATCTGTGTATTTACTACTTGGTGTGCAATAACTAATTTGACTTGGCGAAACCCAAAAAATCATTTTTGATAGCTTCGTCTCAACCTTGCTCATAAAAACCCATCTTTTTGCTTACCTCTTTTTGGCATCTTATCATCTATTTTTGGACTCCATTTTGCAGGAAATTTACTGTAAATTTGTGCGCCTCTCTGCTTAACAAGAGAGCAGTCCCATATTAATTTACTTAATTGCCTCTGAATATCATCAAGACTCTTTTTAGAGGATATTACAATGCTCGGCTTAATTTCTTTAATCAATCTTAAGTAATTCTCTCTTTTTTCATGCATCTCTTGGTATGAGTGCCCATCATTAGGCTTTCTTTTTAATGAATCATCCTCATTAACATCCAGAAGAGCTATTATATCCGGCATAGGAAAATATTGCTCAATAGGGAACAATGACCATTTTGGTCCCGGATACTCACCCCTTAACCTATCTGTTGGATAACGTTCAAAAATTACAAACCCAAATCCTGCATTTGCCCATGCCATACCTATCTGATACCTGAACCACTTATCTAAAAAGTCGCCAATTTCACCAATCCAAGCAAGAATCCACTCAATCAAACCACTTGATTTAATTTTTTCTTTTTTCTTTTTTCTTAAATAAAATAAGATGAAATTACGACATTTCCCCCATCCTGGCAACCAAAACTCATTACCGCGCATCACAATATGAATAGGATCCAGTTTATACAATTCATTTATTAATCTTTGGGATTGTTCAGTTTTTCCCGACCCATCGTTGCCAACCAATGCAATTGCTGGCAGGGCATTCTTTGATTTATAGAATCGTCTGTAAAAAAGTAGCCACAATAATAATGGCTTCATTAATAGAGATTTAGCATTGATTCTTCCTTGATAAATTAATCTCCTTGCATGTCGTTCATTACGTTTATTATCTATATACTCTTGAAAGTAAATATTGTCAGCAATATCAATCTTATTGATCGATGTAATAAGCCTCATAATTCTTTTGTTTAAACTAAAGCCATCTAATAGGCTCAATGCCATTTTTTTATCATTCTTATCTGATTTATCCCAGCTTTCATTCAAGTCTTGTATTTGGTACCATGAATGCACATAGCCATTAGCAATATATTTCATTATTTTGTAAGCCAACATCCCGCCCACAGGAGAATGCAGTAATCCAGTCTTATTGTTCTTATGAGGATTTCTTAACATGTACTCTAATATTTTTTTTTCTGCAGAAGAATAGGATGCTATGGTTTCTATATCTATTGCCATCCATTTTTCAACAGAAACAACATACATAAATACTCTCAATTCAGATTTATATTGCTGACGTATAACAAACCCATGATCTCTGAATATTCGTTTTGCCAATTTAATATCTGACACCAAAATATCTATATCGTTGCCGCTGAATGAATTGGGTAAATTTGGGTAAATGCCCAAAAAAACATAACTACCATTATCTGATAATATAGAATCTAGAGCTTTCTTTAAATTATCAGACTTTTCTTTTAAATAAAACTCAGGCTTATTTGTTTTTATATTAATTTTTTTTGTATTAACAATCATACGCCATAGGTCATAAACCTTTTGCTGTCCATCCGCCATCAATATAAAAATCTTGCCCTGTAATATATTTAGAAGCATCTGAAGCCAAAAAAATCATAATACCAACCAAATCGCTTGACTCGCCCCAACGACCCAACATAGTGCGGTCACTTCTTTCATTCCTAAGAGCATTATCATTAAAAGACTGATTAGTCATATTTGTTTTAATATACCCAGGGCCGACAGAATTAACTCTAATATTAAATGGGGACAAATCACTAGCCAATGCCTTTGTAAGTTGCTTTAGTCCGCCCTTTGATGAAACATATGCCGGATTATTTGGAAAACCAAATTCAGCCGCTAAACTTGTAATATTAATAATGCTTCCAGTTTTTCTTTTAACCATTTTTTTTGAAACTGTCTGTATTATCTTGTATGGTGCAAAAAGATTTACCTTGTGAGTAATTTCCCAATCTATATCTTTATATTTAGATAAAGGATTTCCAAATGTCACTCCTGCATTATTGATTACAACATCAAAATCATTATTTGACATGAGAAAATTTTCAATGTCATTAAGGCTACTTAAATCTACAACAAAACTATCTACGTAATTATTATTATAATTATTAATGTCATTCACAACACTTGATAATTTTTTCCCATCAATATCTACAAGGCATAACTTACTGCCAGCCAATCCAAAAGCTCTCGCTATTTCTTCTCCATTGCCATTTGCAGCTCCAGTAATCAGGACTCTTTTATTCTTTACCGAGAATAGGTTATATATATCCTTAATCATCTAACAACTCTTCTGACAGCGCGGATTTCATCTATCAACATGTTGCCGTTGTATTTGTTAATATCGTATACTAACTCCGCAAATTCTTCTGTAGTAATATATGTACTACTATCTTGATCAAGAACATTTGCCATGCTTGTATCAATAGTGCCTGGTGATATACAATGCACCGTTATACCATACTCTTTCCACTCATCATTAAGCGCCCTACTGTACCCTAATATTGCATGCTTACTCGCACAATAAATTGCAGTATTTTTAAAACCAGCATATGATGATGATGAGCCTATATTTATAACTTTTCCGCCATTATTATTCTTTAATACCTTAAACAACCCTCTTGACAAAATAAAAGGAAGTTTCATATTTACATCCATACAACTGTCATATATATTTTCATCTGTATTTTGAACAGCTACAACAGGAAAAACTCCAGCAGCGTTTATTAATAAACTCACGCTATCTAATGTATCAACTATAGATTCTATAGAGTTAATAACGCTACTTTTTACATTTATATCACAATAATAATACTGAATATTTACTCCATAATCTTTTCTAATAAAATTTCTAATTTTTTTTAACTTTTCAGTATCCCTACCAAGAGCAATAATGTCATACCCTTTTTGTGCAAATTTTTTTGTAATAGCAACACCAACGCCACCTGTTGCACCACTTATTACTATAGTCATAATTTATTCTCTATTTCCGTTTGCATGATCTTTCTCACTAACTCCAAGTCTTCATATGTATCAATATCTATAGATCTCCATCTTGGAATATGGACAAAACCTACATTGCCGCTAATTCTATTTTTACTGTCCATCAGTCCTTGTCTAGTGGTCACAAAGATACTTCCTGTTTCGACATAGTTTTGTATGCGATCTTGTCGACGAAGTCTGTTATTGATTTCATACATTGGAGCAGAGCCAGACCATAAAAATTGATCAAATTTTGATACACTAATAACAGAATCGTATTTATCCATTAACTTAATTGCATTATCAATATCTTCTGATTTTATAAAAGGGCATGTGGCTTGTATGAACACAAGGATATCAAATGATTTTCTTTTTGAGAAATGTAATAATGCTAACTCACTTGTTGAATCATCATTAGAAATATAAGATGGGCGTTGAATCACTTGAGCGCCATATTTCCTAGAAACTTCCGCTATCTCATCATCATCTGTACTTACCCAAGTTTCGTCTACCATAGAAGTACGTGATGCTTCTATTGCATACGTCAATAAAGGTGAGCCATTTACATCAACTATATTTTTTCTTTTAATGCCTTTACTGCCCCCTCTTGCTGGTATCAGTGTAACTATTTTTTTCATATGAATTAAATGCCTTAACTAGTTAAGGTGTAAGATCAACTTGAATTTAAAACTTATTGCAACAGTGCACGTAATTTTTTTGAAATAATAATTTCATTATCAAGTATCTTCTTTTTGCCATCTCCCATAGCTAATTCAATCTTTCTCACCTCCCCAACTAACTTACTCAATCCATGAGGCTCTATTGATGCAGGCTGGTCTGATCCATACATTACTCTGCTTAGGGTAATATGCCTTTCTAAAGAGGTTATTCCAAGAGCTGTAGCTGCATATGAGATTGCCAAACCAACTTCATGCCCACTATAGCCAACATTGCATTTATATTTACTCCTTAAAACTTCGATCATACTTAGATTGGCGTCTTTATCCTTCATAGGGTAAGTAGATACTGTATGCATAAGCTCATAAGGACAATTATATTCTTCAAAAATTGCAACCGCTTTATCTATATTTTTGTAAGTTGACATGCCAGTAGAGATAAATGTATGTTTTTTTTCTTCTGCAATTAACTGCAATAACTCTGTATGAACAATCATTGCTGAAGCTACTTTATTGTAACTAAGATTAAATTTCCTTAGAAAACCTTGGCTTTTTGTATCCCAAGCCGATGCAAACCACTCTATGTTTTTCTTTTTACAATATCGATCAATCTCCTCGTACTGCACCATATCAAACTCTAAACCAGCCTTCTGTTCACGCTGTGTTGTCCCCCATGGGCTCTCTCTTGGAGAGTCCAATATTTCTTTAGAATATGTTAAATCAATATCTCTTTTTTGAAATTTTACTGCATCGCAGCCGGAGTTTGACGCGATATCAATAAGTCGCTTACAAATGCCCATATCTCCATTATGATTTATACCAATTTCAGCAATAATAAAAATAGGTTTTTTCATTTTTTCATTTATCAGAATACAATATTTTTATAAAATTAACTTGAAAAATATCTTCAAGTAACTCTCGCACAACTCCATTTCCCCCAGTTGTTTTTAATACAATAGTTGCCATTGACTTAATTATAGCGTGACTATCTGAGGGGCAAGCCGTATAACCGCATAATTGCATAGCGCGATAGTCATTGAGATCATTTCCTACATATAGCACATTTTTCAAATCAAAACCTTCTTGTTCAGCAAATTTATTAATAGCTTCAGCCTTGTTATCTACCCCTTGTAATGCTGGTATTTTAAGCTTGTTAGCCCTTGCTGTTACAACTTGATTTTTTTCCATTGAAATGATACAAGATGTTTTTTGTAATTTATGCAAAATATCAAATGCCAAACCATCTGCCCTACTACAAGAAACAGACTCTTTACCATTTTGATCAATGTAGACTAAATTATTTGTTAAAACGCCATCAAAATCAAAAATAATAGCTTCAATTTTATTCAATGAAATAGTTAAAGTAGACAAAAAAACAATCCTATAAGGTAGATAAAATTTAATGCAGATATTATATGTTATATCAATTTACTGCAATTTATGATAATTATTTTCTTAGCAAAATTAGAGAGTCAATCCTAATTAAAGACGTTGAGCTAACAATTAAAAAGAAACAAGCCAATCAAGTAAAATATATTTAGAATCAAGATAACTTTATCACCCCAAAACCTCTGACAACTTTTTAAAATTTCTTATATAGAACATCCTAAGAAGCCTTCTTCTTATTC
>ENA-OREN01005147-OREN01005147.1-marine-metagenome-genome-assembly--contig:-NODE-5147-length-10997-cov-3.357418_pt1 | contig 10997 bp, 9 predicted proteins | sample MGYA00248624_ERZ508555 | MGnify/ENA primary metagenome ERZ508555 (study PRJEB26222, sample SAMN06267773) | marine metagenome | isolation source: Saanich Inlet, British Columbia, Canada | place...
TGGCAGAAAAATATATTACAGAATCTTTGAAAAAACTAATGAAGGGGAGAACTACATTTGTTGTTGCTCATAGGTTGAGTACTGTTCGTAAGTGCGATAAGATTTTTGTCATGAGTGAAGGTGTTATAGTTGCAGAAGGAACATATGATGATTTAATATCTAACTCTGAAATTTTTAGGGAACTAGTCTATGGAATTTCCAATGATTAATATTGGTTTAAATATATGAAAGTAGGAATAGTAATACTCTCATGGAACTCTTCTGAAAGAATTATGGATTGCTTGAATAGTATTGATAAGTATTTAGATCAATCTATTTATATTGTAGATAATGGCTCTATAGATAACTCTGTCGAAATTATTACTAAGCATTCTCCTTCTACTACATTGATAGAGTTGCCAGTGAATCATGGGTTTTGTGGAGGTTGTAATGTTGGCATGAAAAAAGCCTTAAAAGATGGGTGTGATGCAGTTTTGCTTCTGAATGATGATACTATTGTTGTTGAAGATTTTATTACACCTCTTGCAGAGTTAATGAAGTCCCATACCAAAATAGGAATTATCGGCCCTATAATTGTTGAGGCTTATAATGAAGACTTAATTCAGTTTGGTGGCGGGACTATAAACAAATGGAGTGCGTCATTTAGATATAAGAGACGAGGAGAGAGGTATCAGAGGAGTGATACTCTTATAGAAACGGATTATATGCTTGGTGCAGGTATGATGATTAGTAAAGAAGTCATTGATAAAATAGGTTTTCTTGATGAGGATTACTATCCTGCATATGTAGAGGAAGCTGACTTTTGTTATAGAGCAAAAGAAGCAGGCTTTGGTTCGTATATATATGATGGAGTGAGGCTTAAGCATGTTGGAGGGGCATCCCAAGGATCATACGGTGTTGGCTTTATTCGACTGTATAAAAATAAATTTTTGTTTACCCTTAAACATAATAATGCTTTGCAGTTCTTAACATCTTCGTTGATTATTTGTTCACGTATCGTCATATATAAAGTGCTTGGAAGGTTATAATTTTGAATTACTCAATAATTACAGCAACATTAGACTCTGCAAGGACGCTGGATAGAGCTGTGCAATCTGTTCTACAGCAAAAATACTCACCAAGGGATTATATATTTGTTGATGGAGGCTCTAACGATAAAACTCTTGATCTTATTGCAGAATATAAGGCGTTGGACTTGGTTAAAGAGAAGAAAATTAATATAAAATTAATAAGACAAAATGGTAGAGGGATTTATAATGCGTGGAATCTCGCCTTAGAGAGAATCGATACTGATACAGACATTATTTTTATTCTAAATAGCGATGATTGGTATGTTAGCAATACATCAGAAATAGTTGAAGAGGCATTTAATAATAAGAACATAGAGATATTATCTGGGTGTGCTAGCTTATATAAGCTTAATGCACATGAGCCATATAAAGTTATCCAGCCAAGACCATTAAAATTTTTTCCATTTGGCCCGCCATTAATAGATATGGCAACTTTTGTTAGAAAAAGTGTTTATAGCAGGATTGGATTGTATGATGATAAGCTGGTAATATCTGGTGATTATGAATTTTATTATAGGGCTTACTGTAATCAAGTAAATATAGCTCATTCTGATAGTGTATTAGTTAATATAGAAGAGGGCGGAGTCTCATATCAAAACAAAAATCTTGCAGCGACAGAGACACGAATTGTTGGCAGTAAATATTGCACACATAAAACACTACCGTATTTTATGTATAGTATTCGCAGAATCAGGAGTCTAATAAGCGACTTTATGCGTATTAATTATCACGGTGATACATAGGTTATTATGAATATAAAAATTAATAATAACCTTCTTGATATTTTTATTAAACTTAATGCTAATCAAAAGAACAGCAACAAGATCGATAAAAGAGATAGCATCCTTGTTCTTCCATCATCAGGAGAATTGTTCACTGTTATAAGTACGATGAAAATAGGTAAGGAGGTAGCATCTCAACTTAGTGCAAATATTATTTCTATTCCAGAATATAAATCCTGTAATAAGGTTAGGCGATGTATGGCATCATTTTCATCTCTGGTGCTTAACACAAAGCTTGGGGTTGTATTAGCAATGATCATGAACCCTATAAAAATGATAAAAATTTTTTCTATTACGAGAGGTGAGAGTCTTTTGTGCCTCAAATATAAGAGTGCCAGTATAGGTGTGCATATGTATGATATGTTACTTAGAAGAAATATAAAGGCAACTATTTCTGAACTTTCTTTTAAAGATCGAGCATATAATCTATTTAATTATGCATACATTATTTATGTAGATAAGGTAATTCTAAAAAAGTCACCACATTTAGTTGTAATTACTGACAATACACATAGATTAGGTATGCTCTTTGAATTATTGAGAGAATACGCTATACCATGCATTACAGGCATTGACACATCTGGTTTATCTATGCATTACTACCGAACTAGCAATGATTATAATTTTCATTGTAGGACGCCAGATAAATTTCTAGTCGATAAATTGTTAAGTGATTCTCAATGTTTATCCCTTGCACAAATTTATTTGGATAGGCGAATAAGTGGCAGTGAATTGCAGCATGACGCTTTAAAGGCATACGATAAAAAGAAAAAGAAACTAACTCTTGATGTGCTTACCAATAAGTTTGGTTACAACCCTTCAAAGAAAGTATTTCTTGTTGCGGCCCATGCATTTACCGATTCACCTCATGCGTATCCAGGCACATTATTTGATGATTATTATCAATGGATAATTGCAACATGCAAGGCTTTAAATAAAAATAAAAATATTATTTTTTTGGTAAAAGAGCATCCATCATTCGAAAATTATCATGAATCAGGCTGGCTTAGTGAAATATTAGATTCTATTGGTTGTAAGGATAGGTACTTGAGTAGTGAAGTTAATACGTCGTCACTATTTGATTTAGTTGATGTTATTGTCACTTGCGGTGGTACAGCGGGCATGGAATTTCCGTGTTTTGGTGTTCCGGTAGTTATCGCATCAAAGCCACCATACTATCACTATGGATTCGTAACAACATTTAAATCTGCTAATGCATATATTAAATATCTTGAAGAGGTTGTCAATGTACCTAAGTTGAGCTCCAATGATCTGTTAACTGCGAAAATTGTTCTTTTTTATGTTAATTATCTTATAAAAGTTGAAAAGAAAGAGCTTGGATTTGGGTCGCAGAAATTTACGCTAGATACATCAGTGTCATATAAAATTGTACTTGAAGAGTTCACCGAATCATTGCAGAATCAAGAGAGACGGGATTTGTTTTCTAGCCATATACATTCCCTACTTTTTAATGACAAATATAATAATATTATTAATTATGCCGCACTTCCTGCTGATATTGAAATTAATTACTTGCAGTGATATGATAAATTTGAATGTAATAATATTCTTATTATGTAAGCTACAAAAAAGTAATATATGACTGAAGTAAAAAAATAGGAAGCTGAGAGTTAATTTTACAGTTGGTAATTTTGTTTAATATCCCCCTTGGGGGGTAAAACTAGATTACATTAAATTATGAGCATGTATCAAAAAAGTATAAAAAAGTTGTCAGAGATTTTAGGGTGGTAAAAAGTCTAAATAAGTCAGACCACTACAATTATAGGTTAAATTGTGAATAATATAGGCGTTTCCAAAGAGGGATTTGGCAAAGTTGGGCAGGGAGTGGTGTTTATCTTAATCGCCTTATTTTTAATGAATCTTCAGATTGTTAATAATCTGAAAGTGCTTATATTTTTTACTTTATTAGCATTAACAGTGCCAAATGTTTTACTCAATAAAACTAAACTCAATAAAGATAATTTTTATCTTATTGTATTTCTGTTTATCTTATTACCAGTTATTTCTGCTATTAATAGAGCTGATTTTTTGATTGAAATTTTTACACCATTTTTATCTATTATTACAATGTATTTTGTTGCAGTTTCCATCTCTCGAAAGGAGTATTTTACTATTGTTTTTAGCGCGATATTTATAGTGTCACAGGTATATTTAGTGTTTCTTGTTATTCTTAATTTTGATCCCGGGAATAGTTGGGCTATACATTATGCCAGTTTTTTCTCTGGATCTCTAGATGTATCAGAGCATGCGAGAGTCGGGCTAAATTTAGTTTCGAAAATGTTTACAATAACATCTTTGCTTTTTCTTCCTGCATTTGTTTACTATTTATATACTAATAAGTTAATAAAATCCTTGTTAATTTTAGCAGTCATACTTTTATCATTTTCTCGATTTAGTAGTGTTTTAGCATTTATTTTTCTTTCTTTTTATATGGTTGAAAAAATGAGAGGTAGCAGTATTATTAATCTTATTGTACTAGCTACTGGCATATATATAATATTTCAGATTACTATATTTAATTTATATCTTGAATCTACATTGGAGCTATTTTATTCAATAGGGTTAGATGATGGATATTCAATTAGAGAAGGACATATTGAAAGCTTTATGGTATATATGAATAATAATTTTGTTGATTTTCTAATTGGAATTGGAGGCGATGGGATGATGTATTCGTCTGGCGTTAATCATAAGGTTTTATCGGTGGAAGTCGGTCCCGTGGCATTAATTATGAAGTATGGTTTTATCTTTACGCTATCATATTTTCTTTATATGGGTTATTCAATAATCATTTTATTAAAAAACAATAAAAAAGCAGAGGCGTATTCAATTTTATCTATAATCTTCCTGTCATTTTCTAATAGTATCTTGCTTCACCCTATTCTTACAGTGTTAAGTGTAAGTGTGATTGAGCATAAAAATTTATTTAATAAGGATAAGAGCAAGGTGAATTAATAACAATTCTATTTAAAATAAATTATGAAAAATAATCCAACATCTAAAAAAAAACCTGCGACTTTCATTCTAACTCTTGATACAGAGATAGCATGGGGTACTTTTTACTGGAAAGGCTTTAATTATTATAAGTATCACTTTGATAATTATCGTCCACTTGTAAGGCGCTTTGCCGCCCAGCTTGATGAATATAAAATCTCTGCAACTTGGGCATTTGTCGGCCATCTTTTTTTAGATCATTGCGATGGTGTTCACGCTGATGTTTTGAGGCCAAAATATGAATGGTTTAATGGTGAAGATTGGCATAAATATGATCCTGGTACTAATTTAGAAACAGATCCTTATTGGTATGGATCTGATATTTTAGAGTTAGTAAAATCTATGAAAACGCCTCAAGAAATAGGCACTCATACATTTTCCCATGTTCATATGGCGGATCCGGCATGTACGCCAGATATTGCTCGTTCACAAGTAGAAAAATGCATAGAACTAGGTCTAGAGCACGACCTTAATATTAGATCCCTTGTCTTTCCTCGTGATGAAATAGGGCACCTAGATGTATTTTCAGATCTAGGAATTCAGTCTTATCGCGGTGTAGAGGAGAATTGGTATCAAAATATACCAGGTTTGTCACATCGTATATGTAGTGTATTAGACCAGTTTTTTGCTATTACCCCTCCTGTTTATAACATTAATAGTCTAGATGTGAATCAAAAATTGCTTAACATTCCTGGCTCTAATTTTTTGTTTTCTTATGATCGTTATCATCGTTTTATTCCGAAAGTTTCAAGAGTGGTAAAAATTAAAAAAGGTATTGACAAAGCAATTAAAGAGGGTGCTATCTATCATTTAGTATTTCATCCTTTTCAATTGGGAAGTTCAGAAAAAATGTTCACAATATTTGATTCTATATTTAAATATTTAGATGAATGTAGGCAAGAAGGATTGATAGAAATCAAAACAATGAGTGAGGTTCATGATGAGTATTGGCGGTGTAAAAAAAATGAGTTTAATGATCTATAAAATATGAAAATTGCTTTGGTGAATTATGATGATTGGTCGGTATGGTTATTTCGACGTGGCATTATTAAACGTTTAATTGCTGAAGGGCATGAAGTGCATATTTTATGCAGTAATGGTATCTATGTTGATAAGATAAGGCAGTTGGGCGCTATTCATATTCAAGTAGATATACCGCGTTTCGTTACTCCTTGGCGGGATGTGAAATCCATTATTTCTATGTTAGGCATATTTAAGCGTAATCAATATGATATTGTCCATTTATTTCAGGCTAAAATTCTTGCATATGGCGTAATTTCTGCAAAGCTTGCTGGCATAAAGCAGTGCGTTGGCAGTTCTACAGGTGCAGGGATTCTTTTGAATGATTTTTCTGGCGATATTAAAAAACTTATAATTCAACGTATGGTTAAATTTCTTTACAAACAGACCATACCTTTATTAGATAAGGTTCTTTTTCAAAATGAGGAGGATCTCAAATATTTCTGTAGTAAGAAATTTGTAAAATATGAAAATACAGTACTTGTAAAAAGCTCTGGTATAGACATAGACGAATACTCTACAGCCATGATAAATGATAATAAATTGTCCAAGGTGAAAATAAAATGTGGCGACCTATCTGGTCGCATCGTTGTGGTTATGGTTGGAAGGGCTGTTGAAACAAAGGGGGTGGTAGAATTTATAGAGGCATCAAAAATTATTGAAATAAAAGAGCCTGGTAAGGCTGTATTTATTCTCTTTGGCGATGTTGAGTTGGGTAATCCTGAGACTCTAACTACTGATTATCTTAGAAGTCAGAGTAGCCCTTCTTTTTTTTGGTATGGTCATATTGAACATGCTCGAGAGGCATACGCCATATCAGATATTGCAGTTTTACCTTCTTATCGTGAAGGTACGCCTCGCTCATTATTAGAGGCAATGTCCATGTGTAAACCTGTTGTAACAACTGATGCGCCTGGCTGTAATAATGTTATTGAAGATGGTAAGAACGGTTTCATGGTTCCAGTTAAAGATTCTATAAGTCTTGCAGAAGGTATTCTCAAGCTTGTAAACAATAAAGAAATGCGTAAAATCTACGGTAAGCGTTCATATGAAAAAGTATGTGAAGAATTCGAAGAAAGTATGGTGGCCAAATCCATAATTGATCAGCTGTATATCTTGGATAATTCTAAAAATGAAGCATAGTTCTAATAGTAATATGAATAGATATAGGGTTAAATTTATTAACCCAGAATTAAAGTTTATGATTCGAAGATTTACGACTTTTCCAATAATGCAGGCTACTTCATATATCACGTACTTAACTTCATTTTTACTACCTAAAGCAGTTACGTGTTTAGATCGACCAATATTTATCATTGGCTGTTCGCGCTCGGGTACAACGATATTTCTTGATATGTTAAAAGAGCATGGTGAACTTTCAGAGTGGAGTGAAGCTGGTGGTGTATTTGAGCCAAATTATTTTGATCCAGAGGTTAATCATTTTAAAGATGAGGCGAGTGTTACAAAGTTCCATACAAGACGAATACAAATGTTGTTTGGTTTGTTTGTCAGTGTCAATAAAGGATCTAGATTTCTTAATAAACACCCTCAAAATTCATTACGTATAGGTTTCCTTCGTAAAATTTTTCCTAATGCTAAGTTTATTCATCTTGTTAGAAGTGGGTATGCAACGACATATTCTAACTGTAGACAAGTTGAGTTGGATAAATATCGCCAATCAATTCCGTTTGGTGGTTTTCCTAAGCCACTAGAATGGAAAAAATTATTGCATTTACCTCGATTATTACAGTTTGGGCATCAGTGGGTGGATGTTATTACCCATATCCGATCCACTATTGCAAATTATGGGATTGAAGATGACTACATCGAAATAAAATATGAGGACTTTTGTCAGGATCCGCATAATATTCTTAGAAAGGTAGATATATTTTGTGATCTTGACCCGAATAAGAGGAAGTATGATCAGATTCCTAAAGAATTTCATATGCAAAACGACTCTTGGAAAGAAAAAATAAGTCAGGACGATTTCTCATTATTATTTGATATTTGTAATTCTTTGAATTCTGACTTGGGGTATTTAGAATTCAAAAAAGACAAGGAGGTGGTATAGCATGTGTGGATTAGCAGGCATTATTTACCCTGGTTCTGACATGAGTTTAGATTGTCTACGTAGCATGATGAATGCAATTAGGCATCGTGGGAAAGATGATGAAGGCGTTTGGCAGGGTGAAGGTGTTTTACTTGGTCATGTGCGTTTGTCTATTATTGATACATCTAAAACTGGACAGCAGCCTATTAGTAACGAAAATGGAACCATTTGGGTGGTTTTGAATGGGGAGATTTATAATTATAAAGAGCTCCGTGCGGATCTTATCTCAAAAGGACATGTATTCAGAGGGTCGTCTGATACAGAGGTTTTACCTCATTTATACGAAGAATATGGTGAAGATTTTGTTTCCCACTTACGAGGAATGTTTGCTATAGCGCTTTGGGACGATAACAGAAAAAAACTACTACTTATTAGAGATAGGGCGGGAAAGAAGCCGCTATTTTATGCAAAAATTCCAGGTGGCGGACTTGCATTTTGTTCTGAAATTAAGGGGTTATTTCGTGTACCTGGAGTAGATATAGGGGTTCGTAATCAAGGAGTCTATGATTTTTTAACGTATGGAGTGATTCCAGGTTGTCAGACTGTGTATCATGGAATTCATCGTGTGCCGCCAGCGAGTTGTCTTACCTTTAGATTGGGTGAGAAGTTTGAAATAACGCAATATTGGAATCTTTCTTTATTGCCTAAGTTAGAGATTAGTCGTGAAGAGGCAGATAAAGAGGTTGAAAGGCTGTTAAATGAATCTATCTCGCTCCGTTTGCGGAGTGATGTTCCAGTTGGTTGTTTTTTATCAGGTGGAATAGATAGTGGTCTTATTACTGCGATAGCATCAAAGCAGCTTAGTAGTCCACTTAAAACTTATTGTGTTGGGTTTGATGATGAACAGTTTGATGAGCGATCATTTGCATCACAGGTAGCGAAAAGATTTGGAACAAATCATAAGGAATTTGTACTAAAGTCTAAAGATCTCAAGGATGATCTACAGAAAATAATTTCTCATTATGATGAGCCATACGCAGCCCAGTCTGCAATACCATCATACGCGGTAGCAAAATTAGCATCTTCGGATATTAAGGTAGCTCTTAATGGCGATGGTGCTGATGAAATATTTGCAGGTTATCGTCATTTTGTTGCGGGAAGGTTCATTGAAAGGTTTAATTTAGCCCAGACAGGGCGTTCAAGTGATTTTTTTAGACACTTTAACTCTTTTATGCCTCTACCAAAAAATGGCCGTACTCGTTATCAATTACTACATCGTTTTATTGATGTACTTGGACAGAAGGGTGCGGCTAGGTATCTAGCCTTAACAAATGACAGGTTACGTGAACATGAAAAAGTAAAACTTTATGGTACCAAGTATAAGCAAAATTCTTTTCAGTCATCTTTGAGATTTATTGAGAATTTAGAAGGGCAGTCTCAAGGTTTGGGTATGATGGATTCCTTACTATTAAAAGATTTTAAACAGATGCTTCCTGACGATCATTTGGTTAAAATGGACATGGCTACAATGGCACATTCTCTTGAAGTTAGGTCGCCGTTTCTTGATCATAAGATAATTGAATTTGTTGCGAAGCTTCCAGAATCTTATAGATTGAATAGTTTTGAAACCAAGCCAATATTGAGAAAATTAGCGGCAAAGTTACTCCCGTCCAATATAGCAACGGGCAAGAAACGTGGTTTCGAAATTCCACTTCTCAGATGGATGGAGCACGATCTGAATGATTTACTTATGGATACTGTTCTCAGTGATAACTCTTATTCCATGAATAACTTTGATCGTAATGCAGTTAGAAGTTTGTTATCTGGAAAGGGGTTGGATAAAAAAAGATGGGCTAATATTGTGTGGGAATTGTTATGTTTGGAGATTTGGTGGCTAAACTATAAAGATATGAGCAAGAATCGTTTTAATTAGTGAGATTTTCATGGCACATGAGAATTTTTATTAAGTATATTTAAGTATGGAGAATGGTGAATGGGTAAGGGATTTTTTGAAGTTACAGAGATAGCTGGAGATGAGGTTACTGGAGAGCAGGTCGATAGAATATTTAATAGATATTGCTGGGCTAAGGATTATTGTTATGATAAGGATGTTTTAGAAGTTGCTTGTGGATCAGGACAGGGACTAGGACTACTTAAAGAGGTTTCAAAGAGTTTAGAAGCAGGAGATTATTCATCGGATGTTCTTAATGTGGCGAAAGAATATTATCAAGATAGGGTTTCAATTCTAAAGTTTGATGCACAAAATATGCCATATAGAGAAAACTCATTTGATGTTGTGATTATTTTTGAGGCAATTTATTATTTACCTAATTTTATTAAGTTTATTATTGAATGTAAAAAGGTTTTAAAGAGTAATGGAAAAATATTAATAAGTGTGCCAAATAACTTATTGAGTGATTTTAATAAAAGCCCTCACTCCTTTGATTATTTTAATATTAAAGAGCTTAACGAAGTGTTAGAAGGAAATGGTTTCGATACAGTTTTTTTTGGCTATATGCATATCGCAGGGGTGTCTTTTAGGCAAAGAATTTTAAGGCCTATAAAATCCTTTGTAGTTTCCTCTGGCCTTATGCCTAAAACTATGGCAGGAAAGAAGTTTTTTAAAAGGCTTGTATTTGGAAGTTTGGTAAAAATGCCTCATGAGGTAACTCTTGATGATTGTAAAAAATGTAATACTATTGACAAATTAAATGGGTACAACTCAGAGCATAAAGTCATATATTGCGAAGCGACTTTGAAATTGTAAAAATAAAAGACTTATTGAATGTTAAAAAATGAACTAAAGGGATTGTCTAATCCGAAAAAATATCACAATTTGATATCAATTGATAATCAAGCTATTAATACATTAAAAAAAATGTTAAATGCAATGCTTCTAATTAGGAAAACTGAACAACAGTTGGCCCTAGGAAGAAAGAATGGGCTGATTGGTGGTCCAGTCCATCTTGGAGCTGGTCAAGAAGCAATCGCTGTTGGCGTTTCTCAAAACCTTAAAAAGACTGATCGTGTATTTGGCGCCCATCGTTCACATTCTCATTT
>ENA-OREN01005161-OREN01005161.1-marine-metagenome-genome-assembly--contig:-NODE-5161-length-10974-cov-2.385702_pt1 | contig 10974 bp, 10 predicted proteins | sample MGYA00248624_ERZ508555 | MGnify/ENA primary metagenome ERZ508555 (study PRJEB26222, sample SAMN06267773) | marine metagenome | isolation source: Saanich Inlet, British Columbia, Canada | place...
GCACCACTACCCTCTGCGCCACCATGCATTCTACATCGTTTTTTATCATGGACAGCAGGTGATTTACACGGGCGGCCTTTACGAGTTTTAGCTCCACAACGTGCGCTGTTCATCATAGGGTTTGTGTTACGTTTATGGATCATTTTTATCTTTATGAGTTGGTTTGTTTTTTACTTGACCTACTATTGCCTGTCCTCCAGGCTCAACATTTACATGTTCGATTGTCATTTTCTGGTCACCTTTCCCCCTATGTTTGCCGAGTGCTTTTATTTGATCCATATATAATCGTAAAAGCTTCTCTCCATGCTTTAGAGCCATGTTACGACCTTCAAATGTTTGGTTTTGGATGGATGCTCGTCTTAGGCATTCCATAGCAGCTTGGTGAGTGCTCGCCATTTGAACTGCCAGCATTCCCTCGACGCCGTCCATCGGTGCTATTTGCTTTAGGGTTTCCATTGCTGCATCAATTTTCAGTGTTTTGCTTTGCTCTGATATTCCTTCGGGTATCCACATATTACTCAATAGATCGTTAAATAGCACATGCATAAAGCTCATGTCCTCTGAACCCACCAATTCTTTGGGGGATACTTTGAGTTGAAGGGCGTTCTCCTCATTTTTATTCTTTTTAGTTTTTTTTGTCATTAAATGAAACTCGCTCAAAATGGCCTATTTGAATACATACTAGCATAAATCAAAGAAATTAACGACTAAGAAACATACTGTATATGGGATTGAATTAGATATTTATAAAAACTCCTCCCCCTATATGTCAATTTTCATTAGGGGAAGATCCGCATATCGGTGCTTGCGAGCCCCCGCAACCACTTTGATCGAACTAGCCGTCCTTGTTTCAAGGGCGGCTAATTCGTATCCAGGCTTAGGTGTACTGCCTATGCTGGCAGCTCTGGTATCAAGAGCCTCCTTGCACAAAGACGAAATATAGTTCGCCCGAGGTTCTGGCGGATGGTCCGCTCAATAATGCGTTTCTACGAAGAAAGCAGTAAGATTAATCCGCAAGAAGCTGAGAATATCACCTTACGAGATTATTTAGAGCAACAAAAATATGATAGCACATTTTTACGCGATCATATTTTACCGATGGCCGCTGCGGTTTGGTCGACACCTTCCAGTAAAGTTGGTGACTTCCCCCTCACTAGTTTTTTAAGGTTTTGTCAAAATCATGGATTGCTTCAAATTAAAAACCGACCGCAGTGGTTCACTATTCCTGGCGGAAGCCGAGAATATGTAAGTGCAATTATTGATCAAACTGATGCAAGGTTTGAATTAAACGCACCGATAGAGAGTATTAGACGTACGGCGGATGGTGTTTTGGTGACTGCTGCTGGTAGCGACAGTGAGAAGTTCGACAACATCCTTATCGCGACCCATGCCAATAACCCCGTCTTCTTGAAGAAACATCCAATCATTGAACTTGAGTTTGTAACTGGTTTCGCCCACGGGTAAATCAAAAACATATATCCAGTTAAATGCATTTCCAGAACGCTTACCGCGTGCAGTACCAATCACACCGTTCGTTGTTCCTTCATATTCTCCATCGGGTAAAATATTTATCTTCCAGAGCCGTTTATCTATTTTTCCATTTTTGTATATAAAGTCTTCGTCTAGCGTGAGTACGTCTCCTTCAACGGAACCCGTGATGTCGACTTTAAACTGATTGACGACCTCACCGGATCGGTTTTCAAATACACCGTATGCTACTGTTTTACCATCAAAGTATTCTTCTAGTATATGTTCGAAAAGTATTCATATAGAACTCTTTGTTCGATAAAGGTGGTTGTGAGCCCCCGCAACCAAAAACGTCAAACCCAGCCCTGTGCTGGGTTTTGTCGTTTTTAGCTGTCGGGGTCTTGGCTCTGAACCACGCAAAATACGCCTTAGCGTAGATTGCAAGGTTCGGCCGGAGGGCGTTAGCCCGAAGACAACGCCACATTGATGGTTCCTGCTAACAAGTCCTGATGAAATGTCAAACAAGGCCTTCTTTGCTGCTCTGGTTACTTTAACTGTGTCGTAAATCTGATTGTCTTCTATATAGCATATTTTCTTTAAAGCGTTGCATACAACATCTTCATAGCTATTTCCTAACCCCACCAAGATTAATTACAAATGGCTTTATTAAAACCAATACAAATATTAAAGTGGGATAATTGTAGAGAATGAGAGGAAAAGTCGGATGAGTATAAAATTTATGGTCTTTGCTACCTTACTTACATCAAACGGCCCTTATTTTGGGGAGGAACCGCCGGGGCTTGAGGCTAAATTGTTCGCGCCGGGGGTGGTTTCCACGGGGCTTTATGAGGATGGGGGGCTTATTATTACGCCGGATGAAAAGCAAGTTTTTGTACGGGTAGCCGAATGGCCGATTGGTTATTATTCGCGATTTTTTGAAAAGCAAGGTAAATGGCAGGGGCCGGAGCTGGCTTCTTTTTCCGGTAATTACTGGGAAGGGCGCATGGCGGATCACCCGGATGGAAAGCGGCTTTTTATCAGCTCCCCACGGCCAATAGAAGGAACTGGGGCGCCAAAAGATAATGATTTCTGGGTACTTAGCAGAACTGAAGATGGATGGGGTGAGCCAGAGCATATTAAAGGGCCGCTTAATTCAGAGTTTGATGAAACGGATTTGACATTTGCTGCTAATGGAAACTTGTATTTTCACCGGCAACGGGGACCGGATCATATGGATGCGTTTATGTCCAAAGAAGTGGACGGCAAATTTACCACTCCTGAAAAATTAGAGATTCCGGGCTATCAAACATTCTGGGATGTGGCACCAATGATTTCGCCTGATGAAAGCTATATGGTGATCACCACTGAAGGTAGGCCGGGGCCAACCGGGTCACTCGATCTTTATGTAACGTTTAAAAATGATGATGGGACATGGACCATACCAGAGAATTTGGGTGATAAAGTAAACTCGCCTGAAAGCGATAAATTATCAACTCTTTCACCGGACGGGAAATATATGTTCTGGATCAGTGACCGGCCGCTCGGAAAAAACTGGTCAGATAAGAAACTTACAGTGGAAGAGTTGCATAAACCCTATCACGCGCCAGGAAACCGCAAAGGGGATATGTACTGGGTTTCTACGGATGTGATAGAAGTATTGAGGCCTAAATGAGTAGGAAATTTATTATGAAAAAAATAGTTAAAGCAGCATTGCTATTGATGAGTTTGACGGGTCATGCTTTTGCGCAAGACGTTCCGGTATATGAAGCTGAGCTACTAACAAAATATGATACATTCGATGCTATTCAGGCTGTGGCCGTGGATAAAGATCATTTTTATGCCATTAATGATTTTCGAATGACCAAGCATAGGAAATCTGATGGTGAGCCGGTTATGCAGTGGGACGGAGAAGAAAGAGGGAAGGTTCTTTTTCATCTGGATAGCGCAATGGTTCTGGACGGAAAACTTTATGCGGCCCATTCCAATTACGCTAATTCGCCAATGACTAGTTCTATTGAGATTTGGGACGTGGAGACTATGGAACATGTTGGGGCAGGCAGTTTTGGCATCAATAGAGGATCATTTACCTGGCTCGATTATTACATGGGTAGTTGGTGGGGTACTTTTGCCAATTATGACCGGGTTCAGGACGGGCACAGGGAGCCTTACGGTAAAACGGAAAACACAAAGGTGGTAAAATTAAGCGAAGAATTTGACATTCAACAATCATGGACCCTGCCAAAGCATTTGCTGGATAGAATGACGCCGATGAGCAATAGTGGTGGATCGTGGGGGCCGGACGGGTATCTTTATTTAACGGCCCATGATTACGGTGAAATTTATGTTATGCAGTTACCCAAAGCTGGTTCCGTTTTACATCATGCGGCGACAGTAAAAATTGAAGGTGCTCTTGAGGGGCAGGGGATTGCCTTCGATCGTACACAAAAGGATAGTATACTTTGGGGTATAAATAATATTACCCGTGAGGTTTTTAAAATGAAAATGCCGAAAATTGAAAAGACGGTACCTTTTCAAGAAGGTATTATCAGAAGCAATAATTTTAATAAGAATTAGGCAAAAAAATGAAGTCATTATTATTACGGCTTATTACAGTGTCACTGGTTAGTATGGGTGTGATCTCCTTAAATGCCCAGGAAGAAAATGTTGAGCCTGATAGAGGCACGGCCATCTTTATCGAAGATAAAATGGTTAAAGGCTATTATCCCTATTCGACAATGGTGACGTCGGTTAATCCAAAAGCAAAACCGCTTTTCCCGGTGATTGATATTCACACTCACTTTTCACTGGATACTGATCCGCAATTTATCATTAAAAAAATGAACGAGCTTGGCCTTAAGCGGATTGTTAATTTGAGTGGTGGTTGGGGTGATCAGCTTGAGCAAATGCTTGATAAATTTCACAGGCCCTTTCCGGGAAAAATAGATATATTTTTCAATATTGATTTTTCGCGTATTGACGAAGATGATTTTGGCAATAAAATCGCTCAGGATTTAAAGAGTGCCCATGCAATGGGTGTAAGTGGCATTAAGCTTTTTAAAAACTTTGGACTGACGCGAAAAGATAAGTCGGGCAAGATCATTGCAATTGATGATGAGCGGCTTGACCCGGTTTGGCAGATGGCCGGGGAGCTAGATATTCCAATATTGCAGCATATTGGCGACCCTGCTGCATTTTTTGATCCAATTGATGAAAAAAACGAACGTTGGTTGCAGCTGGCCCGTCATCCTGACTGGAGTTTTTATGGTGATGAGTTTCCAACGAGATCAGAGCTTTTTGCCCAGCGGGACAGGCTGCTTTCTAAACATCCGAGTACCACGTTTATCGGCGCGCATATTGGCAGTCACGCTGATGATCTTGCAGCCGCGGCGGCAGTTTTAGAAAAGCATTCAAATTTTTATGTTGAATTATCAGGTAGAGTGGCAGCGCTTGGCCGTCAGCCTTATAGCGCGCGAAAATTCCTCAATCGTTATCAAGATAGGGTGATGTTTGGTACTGACCGCTATCCCGGCAGAGCCGACCAGCCACGCTATAAAGTTTATTACCGTTTCCTTGAAACTGATGATGAATATTTTGATTATTATGATCATCCGTTTCCACCAACCGGGGAATGGAAAATCTATGGCGTGTATTTAGGGGAAGATGTACTGAAAAAGATCTATTACCAAAATGCAGAAAAGTTACTGGGAAATTAAATGAAATCAAAACTCTGGTTAATTTATGCACTGGTTACGACGATTTTTTGGGGCGTTTGGGGCGCCTTTATCGGGCTGCCGACTGAAAATGGTTTTCCGGAAACTCTGGGCTACTGTGTATGGGCGCTTACTATGATCCCGCCAGCCTTATTTGTTCTAAAACGAATAAACTGGGACTTGCAATATGATAAAAAATCCATCCTTTATGGTTCAATCATTGGATTTTTAGGGGCGGGCGGGCAAATGGTTTTGTTCCATGCGGTGACCACTGGGCCTGCTTATTTGATTTTTCCGGTGATATCGCTATCCCCGGTGATCACAATCGTGCTTGGTTTTTTGTTTTTAAAAGAACGATCAACCAAACTCGGCGCAGTGGGTATAATGCTGGCTCTTATTGCGCTGCCGCTATTTGATTATGCGGGTGGGCAGGGAGCAACGGATTACGGGATATTGTGGTTTATATTGGCGCTTATCGTCGCTGGAGCCTGGGGTGTTCAGGCGTTTTATATGAAACTATCAAACGAAACGATGCACGCTGAAAGTATTTTCTTTTATATGATGGTGACGGCGTTAATGCTTATCCCCGCTGCGCTTTATTTGACGGATTTTTCACAGCCAATAAATTGGGGACTAAACGGGCCTTATCTTGCGGCCTCTATTCAAATTCTTAATGCTATTGGTGCGCTCACGCTGGTCTATGCCTTTCGTTACGGTAAAGCAATGGTCGTTTCGCCGCTTACCAATGCCGGGGCACCACTTATGACAGCGATTATTGCCATGACACTGCTTGGGGTGATGCCGGGGTCTTACCGGCTTGCTGGTATCGTGCTTGCCCTTATTGCGGCTGTCCTGCTCGCGGTAGAGCCTAATGAGACGGTAGGAGAGGCTGAATGAAATATATTCTGGATCTTATAAGTCAGCATAAAGCAGGTGATCCCGTTGGTATTTATTCGGTATGCTCCGCCCATCCGCTGGTGATTGAGGCATCGTTAAGGCATGCGGCGTCATGTGGTGGTAAGATATTAATTGAGGCCACGTCAAATCAAGTTAATCAGGACGGCGGTTATACAGGAATGGTGCCGCATGATTTTTGCAAGCGTGTTTATGAAATTGCTGATCAGGTAGATTTCTCGCGCGAAAACATATTATTTGGCGGTGATCATCTTGGCCCCAACTGCTGGCAGGATCTGGAGGCTGATGAAGCAATGGAAAAATCAAAAATTCTCATTGAACAATATGTACTGGCGGGATTTAGAAAAATTCACCTTGATTGCTCTATGTCTTTAATAGGGGATGCTGTGCCGTTAAGTGATGAGACCGTAGCCACGCGCGCCGCAGTGCTTTGTCAGGTATCAGAAAAGGCATGGCAAAAAGCGGGTGGAGAAGCGCCGGTTTATATTGTTGGAACGGAAGTGCCGGTACCGGGCGGTGCACAGGAAGATTTGGATCAGCTCGCCGTTACATCGTCGGATGCTGCCCGAATGACCATCACGGCGCATGAAAAAGCTTTTGCTGATGTTGGACTTTCTAGCGTCTGGCCTCGTGTTATTGGGCTGGTGGTGCAGCCGGGTGTGGAATTTGATCATCATAAAGTGATCGATTATATCCCGCAGAAAGCCGCTGAATTAAGCGGGTATATCGAAAAATATCCAAATATGGTCTATGAAGCCCACTCAACGGATTATCAAACGGCGGATAATTTAAAAGAACTGGTTAAAGATCATTTCGCCATTTTGAAAGTAGGCCCGGGATTAACTTATGCTATGCGCGAAGCTCTATGGGCGCTGGATGCTATTGAAAAGGAGTGGTTAGGCGATCAAGCTTCTGATCTTAAGGGAGCCGTTCTTAAAACCATGCTAGATAATCCCGTCCACTGGCAGAAATATTATGGTGAAGACGCTGGGAAGTTAAAATTTTTAATGCAATATAGCCTTAGTGACCGTATCCGCTATTACTGGCCTGAGCCGGATGTGGAGCAGGCACTTGAAAAATTAATAAAAAATCTCAATAATAATCCGCCTCCTCTTGCTTTATTAAGTCAATATTTACCGGATCAGTATTATGCTGTTCGTAGCGGTGAAATTAAGTCAGATATCAAAAGTCTTCTACTTCATAAAATTTCAACTATATTAAAACACTATAGCGATGCATGCTGACAAATTGAGGATTAACACTAATGCCATACCTAGAGATTTCAGATAATCTTTTAAAAAGAAATAACGGCTACCACACAGCCAAGGAAATCTGCCAGCAGCCAGAGATGTGGCATAAAACAAAAGAAATGCTGGATAAAAATGCCAAGTCAATAAATAAATTTATCTCACCATTGTTGAAAATGGATAATTTGAGGATTATTATGACTGGTGCGGGTAGTTCTTCTTATATCGGCGAATGCCTCGAGCCGCTTTTAATAAATGACACGGGTAAAAATATAACCGCTATTGCCACTACCGATCTTGTCACCGGTCCGCATCGTTATTTTCAAAAAGATATTCCGACAGTTTTGGTATCCTTCAGTCGTTCAGGCGCAAGCCCGGAAAGTCTGGCCGCTATAAAGCTCAGCAATCAAATGATAGACGAATGCTACCAATTGATTATCACCTGTAACAATGAGGGTCAGCTTTATAAAAATTGCCAGGATGATAAAAACAGTTTAGCCGTTTTATTACCGGAAGAAACACATGATGTAGGTTTTGCCATGACATCAAGCGTCACTTCGATGATGTTTGCGGCCCTCAATATATTATCGAATAAAACTTATAGTCCAGACTTGATGAGCAGCACGGCAGCAGCGCTGATTGAAGAAAAAAATAATATGCTTAAAAATCTTGCGCAAAAATCTTTATGGCGTGTAGTGTTCCTCGGCAGTAATGAATTTAAAGGACTGGCACGTGAGGCTTCCCTTAAGCTGCTAGAACTTACTGACGGTAAGATCATCAGCACTTATGAAAGCCCGCTTGGCTTTCGCCATGGCCCGAAATCCGTTATTAACGGCAATACGCTGGTTTTTATGTTTGTTTCCAACGATCCTTATGTTCGAAAATATGATCTGGATTTACTGGCCGAAATTCGAAAAGATAGAATTGCCGGAAGGGTAATCGCCATTTCAGCCAAAGAGGATGATGATTTTGGCTCATCAAACAATCATATTAAACTTGCGGGAATGAATGATGCCTCAGATGCTGAGCTATTATTTCCTTATTTGACACTGGCTCAAATTTATGCTTTTCACCGTGCGCAAGCTCTTGGAAATGCGCCGGATAGCCCAAGCACATCCGGGACCGTAAACCGGGTTGTTGAAGGTGTAATCCTGTATGATTATGAATGATTAAGGGTAATTAAAGCATGTTTATCGGCGTTGATAGCGGTGGCAGTAAAACCGCATATATTTTAATTAATGAAAATGGTAAAGTTATCGCCAGTCATAACGGGGACACCTGTCATTATTTATCGGTTGGTACCGATAAAACGCGCGATGTTCTGGCGGAAGGTATTAAAAAACTTCTCGCGCAAGCTGATGTAGAGTTATCTGACGTGAAATATAGTTTTTTCGGCATTCCGTCCTACGGTGAAGATCACAATCTTACTGAGACACTCGATAAAATTCCCGCAAGCTTTATGGGGGGAATCCCCTATAGTTGCGATAATGATATGGTGCCGGGCTGGGCAGGGTCATTAGCTTGCGAGGACGGCATTAATATTGTCGCCGGAACAGGATCAATTTGCTACGGCGAAAATAAAGGCAGCAAAGCGCGCTGCGGCGGCTGGGGCGAGCTTTTCGGCGATGAAGGTTCAAGCTATTGGATTGCCAGAGAAGGGCTTAATATATTTACCAAAATGAGTGATGGCCGACTTTCACGTGGTCCGCTTTATGATAAAATAAAAGAACACCTCTCTCTTGACGTTGATTTGGACCTGCCGGCCGTTGTGCTAGGGCAGTGGAAGGGCGACCGCAGACTTATCGCCGGGCTATCATTAGTGGTTGGGGATGCTTGCCGCGCGGGTGATAGCTACGCTAGTGATATATTTAACCGTGCTGGGCGTGAGCTTGCAGAGATCGTAGAAGCAACAAGGTGCGAGCTTGGTTTTCTGGCAGATGATCCGGTAATGCTTTCCTATTCAGGGGGGCTTTTTAATGCCGGTGATTTGATACTTTCACCAATGAAAGCGTCGTTAAAATCACAATATACACTTATTAAGCCGCGCTTCTCGCCGGTTATAGGTGCAGCGCTTTATGCCGCTAAACTATACGGCTCTCCCTTTGATGTGGAGCTCTTAAGTGACTAAGGCCTTGCGCAGGGTCAAATAATTCCATAGCATCATAAATTCAATTTATAATAGAGGGTAACGCCAATGAAGATTTTCGCATTTTTAGTCCTTAGCATTTTTGCTACTCAATCACTTTTAGCACAAAATATTATGCCATCAGCGGATAATGATGTGATGAAAATCACTTTTCTTGGCACTGGTGCGCCACGGCCATCGACCGAGCGCTATGGCCCGAGCATTTATGTGGAAGCCGGAGATCATAAAATCCTTGTTGATGCGGGGCCGGGAATGCGTGAGCGGCTTTTTGAAGCGGGCGGGTTTGAGGCCATATCAGGGGTAGATCATGTTCTGGTCACCCACCTTCATTTTGATCATACGGTTAGCATTTCAAGCGCGTGGCTAAGCGGATGGTTGTTTGGCCGCCGTGTACCGCTTCATATTCAGGGGCCAGTTGGTATCAAGGATATGATGGAGAACATCAAACGCGCCTACCAGTGGGATGTGGATTACCGGGTTATGGTCGGTGTGCCGATCGAAGGAACCGAGCTTATTGTTGATGAAGTATCAGACGGGGTTATTTTTGATGAGGGCGGGCTTAAAATTACCGCCTTTCCAGTAGAACATATGCCGATAGATATGGCGAGCGGTGAGGTTCTCGGCCTGCGCGGTGAAACCATTGGATTTCGCATGGATTATAAGGGTCATTCGGTGCTGTTTTCCGGCGATACAAGATCAACTGAACAATCAGAAATTAACAATGTCGGAAAAGATATTGATCTACTGATTCATGAAGTTCAGGTTCCATCCCCCGGCGCAACGCCCGAAGCAAATCTGGCCAATGTAAGCCTTTCCGTTCATTCAACTCCGCAGCAGGCAGGGCTCGTGTTCGAGGCTACAAAACCAAAAATGGCCGTATATTCCCACATCATCCCCCCCGGCATCACCGCAGATGATCTAGAAGTAGCCACCCGCCCTTATTACAAAGGCCCGATGACGGTCGCCCATGATTTCATGGAAATAACGTTGAGCGGTGAAGATATTATTATCGGCGAGCGCCTCAAGCAAAGCGACGGCAAGTTTGAGGATTCAAAGGTGCTGGGTAAGTAGTTACCCTAATCTCTCCATCACTTCGCCAGCGGGTCAGGCCTGAGTTGGAAATGAACGACGAGTGGCTTTGAGCCCTTGCCGCCTTCCATCATCCACGGCGTTCGATCGCCGCTGGTGGTCCAGAGGCCGCGCCCTTTCCAGCCTGCTTGCGCATCGTCGATGCGGCCGTCTAGACCCTTGGCATAAAAGCCCATGGGGTAAGGTACGCGCATGGTGATCATCTTGTCATCTTTAAGAGCAATAAGTCCGTCATTTAAATTGCCGGTCGACATGGGGACGTCCTTGCCGAGGCCAAAGGTGTTATGCTGGTCGACCCAGCTGTAGTAGCTCGCTTCAGCGCTGTTGGGGCCGATCCCCTTAAAGCCGGGGCCGGGATATTGATAAAAGTTCCAGCCTTCAGGGCAATGATCGCCTGTTG
>ENA-OREN01005162-OREN01005162.1-marine-metagenome-genome-assembly--contig:-NODE-5162-length-10972-cov-8.229188_pt1 | contig 10972 bp, 14 predicted proteins | sample MGYA00248624_ERZ508555 | MGnify/ENA primary metagenome ERZ508555 (study PRJEB26222, sample SAMN06267773) | marine metagenome | isolation source: Saanich Inlet, British Columbia, Canada | place...
AATCTTCATCTGGAAAATCTATTTTAGCTTCAACATGTGATAATATTTTTAAAAGTTTTTCTCTTAAAAAATTAAATCGATCAGAAGATTTTCCATTCATAATTTTTATCGCTTGCTGTCTTTGAATTTCAGTTTCAGAAGAAATTAAATCTGCGATGCTCTCTGCCTTAAGTAAATTTATTTTTCCATTTTGAAATGCAAGTTTTGTAAACTCACCTGGTTCTGCTAAACGACAATTTTCAATATTTGAGATAGAGGAGTGTAGAGCATCAATTACAGCCTTGCTTCCATGTACCTGTATTTCAGCCATATCCTCACCTGTGTAGCTCTCAGGCCCTGGAAACCATAATATTATACCTTCATCAATTAGCTCAGAAGTGTTGATTTTATTGATTTTTCTCAGCGTTGCCACTCTTGGTTTTGGAACAGGTTTACCGGTTAACAACTCAATGGCTTTAGATGTTTCTTCTCCTGAAACTCTAACAACAGCAATCCCAGAAATTCCAGGGCCACTTGATAAAGCATATATTGTCATGTGAAGATTATAGCTTCTAATTTATATTTGTGTAAAATTTAATTATGATTATTTGGTTAGCATCTTATCCAAAAAGTGGAAACACTTGGGTTAGATCAATAATTTCGACATTATTATATTCCAATGATGGAAATTTTAATTTTGAATTAATAAAAAAAGTAAGTCAATTTCCAGAAAAAAAATATTTTAAAGAGTTCATTGATGATTTTGGTAATTTTAATAAAATAAAAGAAAGTTGGATATTGGCACAAGATACTATTAATTTAGATAATCAAATCAAAATTCTTAAAACTCACCAAGGTAAATATAATGTTGGTAAAGATAGTTTTACAAATGATCGGAATACACTTGCAACAATATACATAGTAAGAGATCCTAGAACATTGGTCTCGTCTATATCAAATCATTATACTTTAACCTTAGATGAAGCATTTAATTTTTTAATGACACCTCAAATTATTGGAAACAATAAAAAATGGGAGGACAAAGAAACAGGGATGAAGTGTTTGTTGGGCAAATGGAATGATCATTATCGTTCCTGGACGAGAGATAAAAGTAATCTTTTATTAATCAAGTACGAGGATTTAATTAAAAATCCCGAAAATGAACTTGAGAAAATCATAAATTTTTTAAAAAAATATTTAAATGTTGAAACAAATAAAAATAAAAATAAAGAAATTTTAGAAACAACATCCTTTAAAAGTCTAAAAGAAATGGAACAAAAAGGTTTATTTAAAGAAAATGTATTAAGCAAAAAAGATGATAGCAAAGTTAATTTTTTTCATCTTGGGCCAGCGAATAATTGGAAAGATAATCTTGGTGAGGATTTTAAAAATAAAATAGAAAAAAATTTCTATCAAGAAATGGCTGAATTAGAATATTTATAGTGAAACAATGTTAATTTAAGCGGGCTTATTCATTGAATTAAAAAACTCAGCATTATTTTTTGTATCTTTTAATTTTGAATTGATAAATTCAATTGCATCCATTGTTCCCATTGGTGCAATTATTCTTCTAAGAACGTTCATTTTTTGAAGATCATTTTTATCAAACAATAATTCTTCTCTTCTCGTTCCAGATTTTGTTATATCAATTGCAGGATAAATTCTTTTATCGGCTATTTTTCTATCAAGTACAGTTTCGCTATTTCCTGTTCCTTTAAATTCTTCAAAGATTACTTCATCCATTCTACTACCGGTATCAATTAAAGCAGTTGAGATGATTGTTAAAGATCCACCTTCTTCAATATTTCTTGCTGCACCAAAAAATCTTTTGGGTCTTTGAAGAGCATTTGCATCTACACCACCAGTTAAAACTTTTCCAGAGCTTGGAATAACAGCATTATAGGCTCTTCCTAATCTTGTGATCGAGTCTAGTAATATAACTACATCTTTTTTATGTTCTGTTAATCTTTTTGCTTTTTCAATAACCATCTCTGCAACAGCGACGTGACGTTGTGCTGGTTCATCAAAGGTAGAGCTAATCACCTCACCTTTAACTGTTCTTTGCATATCTGTAACTTCTTCTGGTCTTTCATCAATTAGTAAAACCATCAAATAACTTTTTGGATAATTTTTAGCAATTGAGTTTGCAATACTTTGTAAAATCATTGTCTTTCCTGCTTTTGGAGGTGAAATAATTATTGATCTTTGGCCTTTTCCAATTGGACTGACAAGATCAATTAATCTTGGTGTTAAGTCCGGTTTTTTTTCAATTTTTGTTGTCTCAACTTCCATGACCATTTGCTGATCTGGATAAAGTGGGGTTAAATTATCAAAAGCAATTTTATGTCTTGCTTTTTCTGGTTCTTCAAAATTAATTTTACTAACTTGAAGTAACGCAAAATATCTTTCGCCTTCCTTAGGGGCTCTGACAGGTCCTTCAACGGTATCACCTGTTCTCAAACCAAACTTTCTAATTTGGCTCGGGCTTACATAAATATCATCTGGGCCCGGAAGATAGTTTGACTCCATTGCTCTTAAAAAACCAAACCCATCTTGCAAAAGCTGTAGAACTCCAGCACCTGTTATTTCTTCTTTTTCTGCAACTTTTTTTAAGATAGCAAAAAGAATTTCTTGTTTTCTTAAAGTGCTGGCATTCTCAATTCCAAGCTCTTCAGCTTGTGTAATAAGTTGTTCAGACGATTTTAATTTTAACTCTTGGATGTTCATGATTTAAATTTTTAAGGACTAATTAGATCTTATTAATATATATACTCTTAATGTTATTTCAACCCTAGATTGGTTTAAAAATAACAATAAATACCACTAAAATAAGAATTATTGTTGGTATTTCGTTTATTATTCTAAAGTATTTTGCGGATCTTAAATTAGTATTGTTTTTTAATGAATAAATACATCTTCCCAAATACTCATGAAAAATTGATAACAAAATTACTAAAATAATCTTTAACTGCATCCATAGTTGAGAAAATATTTCTACACCATTTAAATAAATTAAGATAATGCCAAATAACCAGGTCAAAATCATTGCTGGTCTCATGATATAAAAATATAATCTTTTCTCCATAACTTCAAAAATATCTACAGATTGTTTTTTTTCATTATTTTCGACGTGATAAACAAAAATTCTTGGTAAATATAAAAGCCCTGCCATCCAGGAGACAACAGCTATCAAGTGCAAACTTTTAAATAACAAATAACTATTCATAATTTAAACATGGACATTTTTTAAAATTATTAGGACAATGAATTTTAGGGGGATAAAGTTTATTATTAAAATTATATTCATCTTTTTTAATAATTAGTTCCGACATCGCTTTTATAAAATTTTCATTAGTACCCAAAGCAGGAACTCTTGTATAATTTTTGCATCCATTTTTATCAGCTAATTCTTTATATTCTATATCTAGCTCAACTAAAGTTTCGGAATGCTCGGAAACAAAAGCAATAGGAACTAAAACAATATGTTTTTCTAATTTTGAATTTTCGATAATTACATCTTCTGTTGATGGGCCTATCCATTTTAAAGGTCCTACGCGACTTTGATAACTTAAAATCCAATCTAAATTGTCTATATTTAATCTCTCAATAATTTTATTAACTGACTGTTCTACTTGCCATTGATAAGGATCACCATTTTTTATATTTTTTTCGGGCAGGCCGTGCGCAGAAAAAATTAATTTATAATTTTGTAAATTATTAATCTTTTTTATTATTTCATTTTTGTGAGCCAAAACAAAATTATTATCTGTTGGGTAGCAACAAATTGTGCTTGTCTTTGTTTTAAAATTATTTTTTTTACAAATATCTTTCCACTCTTTTATAGATGATCCTGAGGTTGCCGCAGAATATTGCGGATAAAGAGGCATCAAAATAACCTCATCCGGATTGTAATTTTTCACATCTTTAATTACGGCTTCTGCCCTTGGGTGCCAACATCTCATAACAACAAATGATTTATATTCAGAATTATCATCGTCGTTATTAAGCTTTGCTTCAAGAGCCTTTGATTGCTCTTCTGTTAGCTTTAAAATTGGTGATGAGCCACCAAGTTGTTGATAAATTTTTTTAGCAGTTGGTGTTCTTCTTTTAGAAATTAATTTGGCAAGTGGAAACCTTAAAAAACTAGGTAAATTAAGTATTGCAGGATCATTAAATAGATTAAACAAAAAAGGTTCTACATTGTTTAAACTATCTGGCCCACCTAAATTAAAAAGAATTATAGCTTTCCTCATTAATAATCTTTTACTGTGCCCACCAAATATTCAACCAACTCAGGATTTGTTTCGGGTAAAATGCCGTGTCCTAAATTAAAAATATATGGATGATCTTTAAAAATATCTAAATATTTACTTGCTTCTTTTTTTAATGTTTCTTTATCTGTAAGTAATATTTTTGGATCCATACCACCTTGAATTGGAATTTTTATATTTTTTAGTATTTCTTTGGGATCCACATTATAATCAATACTTACTGCATCAGGCTTTACAATCTCGCAGTACTCTTTGTAATTTTTAATTTCTCTTGGAAAACAAATAACAGGGGTTTTTAAAGATTTTACATAGTTGACCAAGTTAAGTGTTGGTGAATAAATATAATTTGGTAAATCTTTTTCTTCTAGTAAACCCGCCCAACTATCAAATATTTGTATAACGGTTGCGCCATTTTCGATTTGGTTTTTAATATGAATTTTTAAAAATTTTTCTAAAATTAATAAAATTCTATTTATTAAAAAATCGTCTTTAAAAAAATCTTTTATCAATTCTTTTTTAGGAGATTGTTGATTAATCATATAAACTAACAATGTCCAGGGAGCACCAACAAATCCTATGGTATTTTTATTTTTCACAAGTTTATCTGTGCTTACTTTTTTAATCGCTTTGTAAACTGGATAAATTTTTTTAACAAAATCTAATTCATCTAATTTGGACATTTCGTTTATATTTATTTTACCAAGTATAGGTCCAAAATTTTTTTTAAATTCAACTTTTTGATTTAAGCCGTACGGCAACATTAAAATATCTGAAAATATTATCGCTGCATCTAAATCAAATCTTTTTAAAGGTTGTAATGTTATCTCTGATGATAAGTTTTCATTTAAACATAAATTTATAAAATCAGGATTTAATTTTCTAATTTCTTTAAATTCAGATAAATATCTTCCTGCTTGTCTCATTATCCAAATTGGATTTATTTTAGTATTGTTATTTATTATTACTTGATGGAGAGGGGTCATATTAAAATAATATATATATAATTATTGTATTAGTATTATGATCTGTGAATAATAATGATAAGTTTTTATTAACATTTTATTAACAACTTAATAACATTTATAAATTAGTAAAATTGTTTAAATTGAAGCTTTTTAAACTTTTATTAAATATAATGTATAATTTACTACATTTGTTTATTAATGTTAATAAAATCCTTATTTTACAACAATAATTAATCAATATTTAAATTGTGTAATTTAATTAAAATAATACAAATTTATTAACAATTTATTCATGAGTAGTACATATCAAATTTATCTTATTTCAGATTCCACAGGTGAAACCCTTGATAGAATTTTTTTAGCTCTAAAAGCGCAATTTAAAAATATCGAGTATAAAGTACATTCGTATTCTTTTACTAGAACCGAAAATCAAATTCTAAAAATTTTAGATGATGCAAAAAAAAATGAAAATTCAGTGATCCTCTATACTATAGTGGATAATAATTTAGCCAAATATTTAGCAAACGAAAGTGGTAAAAAAAAAATTCCTTGTTTTGGTATATTGGGAAATTTAATTTTAAACTTTTCAAAGATTCTTAATCAACAGGCTTCCCACGAGCCAAGCGGGCAACATGTGCTTAATGAAGAATATTATGAAAGAATAGAGGCAATACAATTCACAATGAATCACGATGATGGAAATTTAACAAATGATATTGAAAAATCAGATATTGTTTTAATTGGTGTTAGCAGGACAAGCAAAACTCCCACTTCAATTTATCTTGCCAACAAAGGATTTAAAACTTCAAACATTCCACTTGTAAACGAAAACTCCTTACCCAAAAAACTTAAAGACAATCCTCAATTAACTTGTGTTATTGGTTTAAATACCGAGCCTGAAAGACTGGCTGATATAAGAAAAAATAGGATGAACTCCTTAAAAGAAACCCAAAATAAAAAATATACAAGCTTGGATAATATTAAAAAAGAAATTATAGAAGCTAAAAAAACGTTTCAAAAATATAAGTGGCCCTCGTTAGATGTAACAAGAAAATCAGTTGAAGAGACAGCCGCATCAATAATTAAAATACACGAAATATATTTAAATAATGTTAAATAAAATTATTCTTGCTTCAAAAAGTAGAGTTAGAAAAGATATATTAGATAAAAATGAAATACCCACCAAAGTCAAACCTTCAAACGTTGATGAAAACCCCGTTAAGCAAAGTCTTATTAAAGAAAAAGCTAAGCCAGAAATTATTTCAAAAAATCTAGCAGAACTTAAGGCCAATAAAGTTAGCTTAACTGAGGAAAATCAAATGGTTTTGGGTGCGGATAGTGTAATAGATTTAGATGGCGAACTAATATCAAAACCTGGAAATAGAGAAGAAGCTTTGGTTATTTTAAAAAAACTTAATGGTAAAAAACATCATCTTGTTAGTTCAGTTTGCATCTCAAAGAATGGGTCAATGATCTGGAATTATACTGACAAAGCAACGTTAACAATGAAAAATTTCTCAGATGAAGATTTAAAAATATATTTATCTAAAATAAGTGATAAGGCCTTATATTCTTACAATGTTTACCAAATAGAAGGCGAGGGAAGAAATTTATTTTCAAATATTGAAGGAGACGAAGACACCATTATGGGTTTACCAGTTAAAAAAATTAAAGAATATCTAGAAATTACCCAATGAAAAAATATTTAGTTATCGGCAATCCAATTGAACACTCTTTATCGCCACAATTACATAATTATTGGATTAAAAATAACAACATCGAAGCAATTTATGAAAAGAAAAAATTAGATGAGTGTGGTTTAAAAAATTTAATTTTACAGGTTAAAGAAAAAAAAATTTATGGAATTAATGTTACAGTTCCTTTTAAGAAAGTAATTATTCCTTACTTGGATAAATTAACAACAGAGTCAGAAAATACCCAGTCAGTTAATACTGTTTATTTAGACAATGATAAAATCACTGGTCATAATACAGATATTGATGGTTTTGAGTTAAGCATAAAAAAATTAAAATTTGATTTATTTAATAAAAAAGTTTTTATATTAGGGGCGGGCGGTGTAGTTCCATCAATAATTTATGCCTTGAATAAAATGAAAGTTTCAAAAATTTTTATAAGCAATAGAACTAAAGAGAAAGCCGAAAATTTAAAAAATTTATTTAACAATTTAAATATAGTTGACTGGGGGGATATCCCAGATTTTGATATGATTATTAACGCAACAAGTTTAGGTTTAAAAAAAGAGGATAAGATAAATCTCGACCTTTCTTCAGTTGGGAAGAATAAACTTTTTTATGATGTCATTTATAATCCAAAAGAAACAAATTTTTTAACAATTGGAAAAGAATTAGGGAACAAGATAGAAAATGGTAAATTAATGTTTATTTATCAAGCTCATTCAGCTTTTAATATCTGGCATAAAGTAAAACCAGAAATTAATGATGATATTTTGAAACTTTTAGACATATGATCAAAATTGGAATTTTAGGAGATATAGGATCTGGCAAAAGCTATGTGGCTCAAAATTTTGGTTATCCAGTTTTTAACGCTGATTATGAAGTTGCCAAATTATATAAAAAAGACAAAAAAATATTCAATAAACTAAAAAAAATTTTACCTAAATACATCCACAAATTTCCGGTAGAAAAAAATGAAATTTCAAACGCAATTTTAGCTCAAAAAAATAATTTAACAAAAATTATTAAAATCGTTCATTTAGAGATAAGAAAAAAAATGAATATTTTTTTGAAAAAAAATAATAAATCAAAAATTGTTATTCTTGACATTCCTCTATTATTGGAAAATAAAATTAATAGTAAGGATGATATACTGGTTTTTGTAGATTCTAAAAAATCTAATATTTTAAAAAAAATAAAGAAAAGAAAAAACTATAATCCAAAACTTCTAAAAAAGTTTAAAGCTATCCAACTATCTACTAATTATAAAAAGAAAAAGTCTCAATTTATTATTAAAAATAATTTTACAAAAAAATCTATTAAAGATGGTATAAAAAATATTTTAAATGAAATTATATAAATGAAAGAAGTAGTACTAGATACAGAAACAACAGGTATATCAGTAAAAGAAGGCCATAGAATTGTTGAAATAGGCTGTATTGAGTTGGATAATTTAATTCCAACTAAAAATAAATTTCATTGTTATTTAAACCCAGAAAGAAAAGTATCAGAAAAGGCTTTAGAGGTTCATGGATACACTGATGATTTTTTAGCTTCACAAAAAAAATTTAGTGATATTGGAGAACAATTTTTAGAATTTATTAAAGATAAGAAGCTTATAATTCACAACGCAGAATTTGATTTAGGACATTTAAATAATGAATTGTCTTTGTTTGGTAAAAAAAAAATTGATAATGAAATAATAGATACCTTAATTTTAGCTAGAGATAAATTTCCAGGATCTCCTGTTAGTTTGGACGCACTATGTAAAAGATACCGGGTCGATAATTCAAAAAGGACCCAGCATACAGCTTTAATTGACTGCGATCTATTAGCTAAAGTTTATATAAATTTAATTGATCAAAAAGAACCAACTTTAAATTTTCAAAATCAAGACAGCGAGATTACAGACAAACAAGAGTCTGGCGTTGCTTATTTTAAGAGGGTAGTTAAACCAACACTTGAAGAGTTAAAAAAACACAAAGATTATTTAAAAAATAATTTAAAAAAAAATTTTTATTAATTTAATCTCTGGTTATAAAGTTCTTCAAAATTTATTTTTTTTTCAAATTTAATACTTGGGTATCCTGAGTTATGAAGTAGGTCTAATAAAGATTTTTCTAAATCAGGATAAATGTCGATCTGAACGTCACATAAAATAATTTTTTCTAATTCTCTTTTTTCTTTAATTTCATCATCAATTTTTACAATTGTTGCGAAATTTATCTCAAAGTATGATTTTTTTTTACTTTCCTCTTTATCTTCAAACTTCAATAAAGTTTCGATTTCTATCATTTTATCTTTTAAAGGCTTTGAATTTATATCTATATTAAGCTGGTATTTTGATATCTGATCTTTTACAAAAATATAAGTTTCAATATCATGTGTTTCACCCGACATATCTTTTATATATTTTCCTAAAATTTTATATTTTTTTGTCATTATCATCTTCTATATCTTCAAAGTCTCCATCAATAAAATTATTTCTGTCAGTTTTATCAGTTTTAAATTTTTTAGTAAGTTTACTAAAAATAAATTTTCTTGTTATTGGAAATATTAATAAAAAACCAAAAATATCTGTTGCAAATCCGGGGATAATTAAAAGTAATGCTGCAAAAGCAATTGCAGCACCAGATATTATTTCATATGCTGGCGGTTCATTTTTACTTAATTGAGCAAATCCAGCTTTGAGAGTGTTTAAACCCTCGTATTTTGCATAGTAAACACCAACAACAGCAGTGGCAAATATTAATAAAATTGTAGTAACAGCACCAATTTGTGATCCTATTTTGATAAAAAGAAATATTTCAATTGCAGGGATTAAAATTATTAGTAATAGAATTGAGTTCATTTGTCCGTAATCTAAATTGCTAGTTGAAATTAATCAACATAGTAATTATTATATAATAATGAATTACAGTTTTGAATACATGGACATAATCCTTCTTGCAATGATTGCTGGCTTTATCTTTTTAAGGCTTAGAGGAATACTTGGAAAGAGAAGTGGATTTGAGGGAAAAACTCCCACAAAATTTGATAAAGTTTTAAAGGAAGTAGCAGCTACTCAAGTGCTTAAAAATAATGATGTTTTTGATGATGAAGCAAAAAAGGAATTTTTAAAGGGAGCAAAAATTGCTTATGAAACTATAATAACAGATTTTAGTGATAATGATAACAAATTAACAACGAGCAAACCTTTATTAAACAGAGAAATTTACAATCAATTTAATGAAGCACTTAAAGAAAGAAGTGAAAGAGATCATTATGCAGAAATAACTTTTATAGGAATTAATTCCGCTGTTATTAAAGAGCACAAAAAGTTAGATAAAATATTAAATGTCACTGTAGATTTTATAGCTGAAGTAATAACCTGCATTAAAGATAAAGAAAAAAAAATCATTTCAGGTGATCCAGAAAAAATAAAAAAAATCTATGATACCTGGGTATTTTCAAGAGACACAACTTCTGCCAATCCTAATTGGCAATTAGTTAATACGCTAACTTAATTGACAGATAATATTTCAAAAAAAGATAAAAAAGATTGGGAAAACTTTATTTCTAGTCATGAAAAATTGCCCAATAAAGACATAAAATTAAATAAAAAAATATCTTTAAAAACAAGATTAATAGATTTGCATGGATATACTCTTGAGCAAGCCAATAAGGCTATTGAAGACTTTATAAAAAAGTCGTACTTAGAAAAAACAAACAAATTAATAGTAGTGACCGGTAAAGGTCTTCATTCTCAAAATGAAAAAGATCCTTATGTCTCTAAAGATTTAAGTATTTTAAAATATTCAGTTCCCGAATTTATATCGAACAACAAAGATTTAATGAATATTATTTATGAAATAAAAGATGCAAAAATAGAAGATGGTGGAAGTGGTGCATTTTATATATATTTGAAAAAAAATATTAAAAAATGATTATATGGTTAGCCTCATATCCAAAAAGTGGAAATACTCTTTTGCGATCTATCTTATCATCATATTTTTACACGAAGGATGGTGAGTTTTCATTTAAAAATCTAGATAATATTTCACAATTTCCGTTAACAAGTCAA
>ENA-OREN01005163-OREN01005163.1-marine-metagenome-genome-assembly--contig:-NODE-5163-length-10971-cov-6.685882_pt1 | contig 10971 bp, 12 predicted proteins | sample MGYA00248624_ERZ508555 | MGnify/ENA primary metagenome ERZ508555 (study PRJEB26222, sample SAMN06267773) | marine metagenome | isolation source: Saanich Inlet, British Columbia, Canada | place...
TATGAAGGGCAAGGTTTTGGACATACAGCATTATCTCAGGCGATTGATAATTGCACGCTTAACTGTAAATCTTATTTAGCAAAAGTTCAAAGTAAGAACGTCCCTAGCCAAAAATTATTTCAAAAGTTAGGGTTTTCAGAAGCATCCGAAAATGATGCTTTTATTTTGTATAACAAAATTCATATATAAACATGACGACAATTTCAGAAACCTATAACAAAATGCTTACTGATGGCACCAATGATGCTGAGCGCGTGGGGTGGGGCAGTGTAGATAGTCAGGAGAAACGCTTTCGTGTGTTAACGGAAATTGGGAATTTAGACAACGATTCTATTTTAGATGTAGGTTGCGGCTTGGGTGCGTATTTTGATTATGTTCATAAAACGCATTCAAACTTGTCATATACAGGCATAGATATTAACCTTAATATGATACAAGAGGCTCAACAAAGGCATTCTGATATAGAGTTTATACATACAAATATTATTGCTGATACGCATGCGCTTAATGATAGAAAATTTGACTATGTTTTTCTGTCAGGTGCACTTAATTTGAGTGCTGACAAGCACCATGATACGATTGAAAGTATCATGAAAGTAATGTTTACTTTAGCGAACAAGGGGGTGGCTATTAACTTTCTCAGTGTGTTTTCAGATCAATTATTACCAGGTGAGTATTATTGCTCTCCTGGAGATATATTACAATTAGCATTTTCTTTTACGAAAAAAGTAACACTGCGTCATGATTATATGCCACATGACTTCACTATATATTTATACAAGTAAACTATGAAAATATTGGTGCGCGTTGATGCCTATCCCGATATTGCTTTGGGGCATTTAAATAGATGCGTTAACTTGGGTATTAGTTTGAGAGAGTGTGGGCATAGTGTAACTTTCCTTAGTTATAATGATTCTGCCACTCAAGAGATTTTAAGTAAAACACGTTTTGAATACAAACTTATACCTTTCAAGATAAATGATAAACAAAGTAAGTGCGAAGAATTGTCTCAGTTAGAGGTGCTATCAGATTCGATAGATTTGCTCTTGGTAGATTCATATAATGTTGACAATGACTACTTTGATTTTTTAAATCAATGCTTTCCTGTGATAGGTTATTTGGATGATTTGGGCTTGGACTTTAACGTGGATTTAGTAATAAACCCATCTTGCAAAGTAACAGAAAGCGACTATAAGGCAAAAAAGGCATTATGCGGAATGCAATATGTGATTTTGGGCGGTGAATATAGAGTTGGACGTGTAGTGGCGCTTAACACAAAGAAGCGTTCAATCTTGGTAACAATGGGCGGGATTGATCATTATGATTTATCTTCTCGAGTTATTCCTATATTAGAGAAAATATCTCTAGAAATTGAAGTAAATATTGTTATTGGTCCATATTATGAAAACACGAAGTCAATCAAAACTGCAGCCAAAAAAAGCCGTTTAACAATCAATATGTTTGAGAATGTTTCTAATATTATTCCTATTATTTTAAAAAGTGACATTGCATTGACTGCTGGCGGGTTTACTACATACGAATTGGCTGCAATGTCAACTCCATCTGTTGGGGTGGCATTATGGGAAAACCAGTACAGCAATATAGAATGTTTGTCTAATAAAGATGCATTAATACCTCTTTATTATTCTCAAGGCCAAGGGTTTGATCAAGAATTAACCAAAGCACTTTCTATGCTGGTAAATGATAATAATTTACTAACGGATATATCGGAAAAGGCAAGAAATGCTGTTGATGGAAACGGCGCAAATAGAATAAGCCAAGAGATTACAAAATGTTATGAGTAAAGAAAATCCTATTATTTTGAGCGCACATCAGCCTGTATATCTGCCGTGGCTAGGGCTAATACATAAAATAGCTTTGGCTGATATTTTTTGTGTGTTTGATATTGTGCAATATCAGCGTAAAGATTTTAATAACAGAAATAAAATAAAAACTTCAGCAGGGCCGATATGGTTGACAGTACCTGTTAAATCAAGCGGAAGATTAAATTCTATTATTACTGATATTGAAATAATCAATGACGGGTGGCATAAAAAACATCTAAAATCTATAGAACTTAATTATAAAAAAACACCTTACTTCGAACAATATTTTCACGGTTTAAAATCTATATTAGATACGCCGTATCAATACTTGGTAGATTTAAACTTTGATATATTGGTTTATGCGTTGGATGCGTTGGATATTGATACAAAAATTGTTAAAGCAAGTGACTATTCTTTTGTAGGGACCAAATCAGAGTTGGTTTTAGATATGTGTACTCAACTTAATGCTGATATCTATATATTTGGAGAGCAAGGTAAGGACTATGCAGATGTTGATGCTTTTAAAAGTAAAGGTGTGCATCCTTATTTTCAATCTTACAATCACCCAATATACAAACAAATGAAAGGAGAGTTTGAACCTTTTATGAGTGTGATAGATTTAATATTTAATCAAGGCAGGGCTGGTAAAGAAATTATAATGACTAATAATATGAATAGATTTGATGTTGTTAAGTGACTTATTAAAATGAAAAATTCAAATAGTACAGTTGTGGTTTTTGCAGCACACCCTGATGATGATATATTAGGGTGTGGCGGAACGATAGCAAAACTAACGCAAGAAGGCTCAAAAGTTCACATTGTGTTCTTGGCTGATGGAGAATCCTCTAGAGGCGATATTACAGATATAAATAGCTTAATACAGCAAAGAAAACAAAATGCAAAGAAGGCATTAAAAATTCTTGGATGTGATTCTATAGAGTTTTTGGATTTCCCAGATAATCGACTTGATTCGTTAGATCTTTTAGATGTTGTTAAGAAGATAGAGGGTTTTATTGATGCGTACAAACCTTATACAATTTTTACTCATTACGCGCACGATTTAAACATAGACCATCAAATTACCCATAATGCAGTAGTCACTGCATGCAGGCCACAACCAGGACATTGCGTAAAAGAGTTGTTATTTTTTGAAGTACCTTCGTCAACTGAATGGAATTTATCAAAGGCATTCATGCCTAATTACTTTGTGGATATTTCAAGTACTTTATCTCTTAAGATTGATGCATTGAATGCCTATAAAAATGAAATGAAGTCATTTCCACACCCTAGATCTATTAAAGCGATAGAGTCTTTATCTTATTATAGGGGTGCTTCATCTGGATGTGGGGCGGCGGAAGCTTTTATAATCGGACGTAAAATAAAATAATAGATAGAGAGTTAAGAAGATGCCAAAAGCTTTAATTACCACTGTTCCATTTGGAGATAAAAATAGGTTGCCATTAGATTTGCTTGAAAAATCTAATATTGAGTATTTAATAAATCCCTTAAATAAAAAACTGACTGAAGATGAATTGGCAGAAATGGTGACCGATTTTGATGTCATTATTGCAGGGACCGAACAAATATCTGAAAAAGTAATGAATAATGCTACTAAGTTAAAGCATATTTCTCGTGTTGGTATTGGTCTTGATAGTGTAGATCTTTTGTCAGCAGAAAAAAAAGGGATTAAAGTATCTTATACGCCAGATGCACCTGCACCAGCCGTTGCGGAATTAACGATTGGCATGATGCTCACTTTATTGCGCTCAACACATGTCTCTAATTCACAAATGCATCATGGAGAATGGTATCGTTTTTTTGGAAGGCGCTTGTCGAACGTTACTATAGGCATTATTGGTGTCGGGCGTATTGGTGTTGGCGTGATAAAGCATCTGCAAGGTTTTGGTTCGCCAAACATTCTGGCAAATGATATATCTGATACGCCACATGAATTGAATTTACCTATTCAGTGGGCGGACAAAGAGCAAATTTTCAAAGAGGCAGACATTATTACTCTTCATCTTCCATTGACTGGATTAACTAAAGATTCAATCAAGGAAGAGCAGTTAATGTTGATGAAGGAGGATGCAATTATTATTAACACTTCCCGTGGTGGCATTATCAATGAAAAAGACCTTTACAATGTGATGCAATCTGGTCATTTGAGTGGCGCCGCTATTGATGTTTTTGAGCAGGAGCCATATGATGGCCCTTTAAAAGATATAGAAAGGTGTTTATTGACAGCACATATGGGCTCTATGTCAGTTGATTGCAGGACTAGAATGGAGATTGAAGCTACAGAAGAGGCTGTTCGTTTTCTAACAGGCGAGCCACTTGAAGGAGAGGTTCCAAAAGAAGAATATGACGTTCAAAGGATGGGTTTATGAGTAATATATTGAAGAATGTTTTAGTTATTGGCGGCTCTGGATTTATGGGCAGCCATACCGCAGATGTACTCAGTGAAGATGGAAACATAGTTAGTATTTTAGATAAGGTTTCGTCTCCTTGGTTGAGGAGCGATCAAACTATGATAGTTGGCGATACAATGGATTCAGATATCTTAGAGTCGTCTATGAAAGATGTTGATTGTGTGTATTACTTTGCAGGTATTGCTGATATTGGTGAGGCAAAATCTAATCCATATAAGACAATCGAAATAAACATTATGGGCTTAACTAAAGTTTTAGAGGCGGCAGTAAAAAATAATGTTAAACAGTTCATTTACGCCTCAACCATGTATGTTTATAGTTCGCATGGTTCTTTTTATAGGGCAAGTAAACAGGCGGCAGAAATCATAATTGAAGCATATCAAGAAAACTACGGGATAGATTTTGTCTTTTTGAGGTACGGGTCCTTGTATGGACCAAGGTCTCAAGATTGGAATGGCATTAAAGGTTTTGCTCAGCAAGTCATAAAAACTGGTGTTTTGGAGTATTCAGGAAATGGGTCGGAAGTCAGAGAGTATATTCATGTATTGGATGCTGCAAAGTTGAGCGTCAAGGCATTACAGGAAGAATATAAGAACAGGGCAGTAACAATAACAGGTCAGCAATCTATGAAAGTATCTGACATGTTCTCTATGATTTTTGAGATCGAAGGGAAAGAGGTTGATATTAACTATTTGGACGAACATAAGGGTTCAAGTCACTATGGTAATACACCCTATAGGTATACACCAAAGACGTCAATGAAAATAATACCAACTGAATTTGTTGACTTAGGGCAAGGTTTATTAGATATTGTTGAAGAAATTCATAACAGTTCGTAGACTGGTTATGAATTTAGACAAGTTTGAGTTGATATTTTGGGACTTTGATGGTGTTATTAAAGAATCAGTCCCAGTTAAAACAGATGCCTTTGTAGAATTGTTTCAGCCTTATGGCAAAGATGTTTGCAATAAGGTCAAGCAACATCATATTGAGAATGGAGGCATGTCAAGATTTAATAAGATTCCTTTATACCTAGAATGGTCTAATATAGCCCCAACAAACGAAAGGGTTGACGATATGTGCGCTAAATTTAGTGGGATTGTAAAAAACAAAGTGATAAATTCTGCATGGGTTCCTGGAGTTGAGAGATTTCTTCGCAGTAATAAGGGGGGGTGTATATTTATAATGGTTTCAGCTACACCTCAAGATGAGCTGAAAGACATATGTAAGTCACTCAAATTAAATGAATTTTTTTCTAAATTTTATGGGTCTCCCACTACTAAATCTAGCTCGATAAGGATGAGTATGCACGATTATGGTGTTTCACCTGAAGTATGTCTAATGATTGGCGATGCGCAGGCTGATATTGATGCCGCAAAAGAAAACAATATTAGTTTTGTTTTTCGTAGACATCAGTACAATCAAAATCTAAATATTGATCCTGACATACAAGTGATTAATGATTTTAATTATTAATAAGATTTACTTGGAGGGTGCATAAAGATGGAATTAGTTATCGCACAATCCGTCAATGATTTCGCTTCATTAGAAAAGCTACTTTCAACGTCTACCGATATTTTAGCACTTGATCAGAGTGCAATGATTGTGCTGGATACAAAAGGAGTAAAGTACAAGGTAATCGAAGATTTTTACACTGCAGACCAATACTATCAAGACGCTTGTACTTACCATAAAAAAGTGGAAGACCTGTTGTCTCAGCTAGATAAGGCGTGCGAGAGTATAGTGGATTTCCCATATGCATACAGCGGTAACGAGCACTACCTATTAACATGGTTTGATGACTTGTTGTACTTGGAAAAGTTAATTCAAACTATACAAAATAAATACGAAAAAGTATATTTGTATGCAACGAATAAGCCAAAAAAAATATCAAGTAATTATTTTAACTTTTCAATGTTGAACTCTTACAGAGTCAATGGCACTATTTCATTCCCCGCAGAAAGATCAACCAAGAGAAAAATACAATTAATTGATAATTCTATTGATTTATGTTTTGTAAAGGATGCGCCTTGTGCGCAAAAACACATCCCTACCATGCTCAAAGCAAAACATTTTTTGAATAAGTTGCATGGGCATATTGGCAGGAGGATTCCTGTTAAAAATAATAAGATGCGTGAACATACAGAATTAAACAGTCAAAATATATATGTTATTCAAGATGGGTATGAGGTGCTTTATTTAAAAAGATATTTACCTAAGTTTAAATATTTAAATCCAGTCACACAATTAAGGCAGAATATTGAAATAGAGCAGCCTATTGATTTACTAAGTATTTCTATCAATAACGTTTTAGAGGATTTCATAAAGAGCCATTTTTTTTTCTTAGGTAAGTACATTCATTTGTTTATAAGCTCATATCATTTAGAAGTAGTTGGCAGAATAGTCTCTTTTAAAGAGCAATTTGAATACTTAATTAAAAAAGATAAGCCCAATCTTTTGTTACTTTCTGCTGGTACTAGAGATGTCTTTGACTCAGTTTGTTGCTATGTTGCAAATTATTACAATATTCCAGTGATTATTTTCCAGCATGGAGGGCATAGTTTATTTAGCTATAATCCATATCAAGAGAGTTTAGAAAACAATCAAAAAGTATTAAAGACCCTGGTTATCCAATCCAGCAAAGAGGCGGATAAAATTCAGAATAAAGAAACCACGACTCTTTGCATGGGCTCTATTCAACAATATGAAAAAAACCATGCTTCATATAGGAAGCCCGCCAAAGATATTCTTTTTTGTTTAGGGCCAGACTCAAACCTTGTATTTAGACACCTGTTAAATTATTACAGTATAAATAAAAAACATCGGCAGTCCATTGAGGTTATTAATACGGCTAAAGATGTTTCTTTGCCAGTTGACATAAAGCTACACCCTAGCGGAGAGAAAGATAGCTATGATTGTTATGTAACTATCATTAAAAATAACCAATGCAAGAATATAGATATTCTTTATGGAAGTTTTGGCGAAGTTGTATCGGAAAACTACAAACTCATTATTATAGATTTTCTTGCTTCAGCACTCACTAAACATATTTTTTGTTTAAAAATTCCTGTAATTATTTATGATCGTGATTTTGATAAGATACGAGTAAGTGGCAATATCCTGGCTGATATTTATAGACGATGTTATATTGCAAGAGATCAGAATGAATTGTGTGAACTTTTAGAGAGGCATAAGGCTGAAAATTTACCATCAAAATGGAGTGTAGATTTTATTGATAAATACATATATCCAGTTGATAATGGAAGTCCTGGTGAGAACATCGCCAGATATGTTTGTAAAACGGTTTACAATGAATTTAATTCTAAAAATTAAATGGCAATAGAAAAGAAAAGTATCGATTTAATAGGTTATTCTCACAATAGGAATAGCAATTATAAAACAACAGCTGATGAAATTTTCAATCTAATTAATGACTTCACAGACCAAAAAGACCTTGTAGGATTGTATAGCTATTTTGAGAAAAAATATCAATTACCAGAATCTGTTGTTAAACAAAAAATTAGGCAGCATATTGCAAGGGCCTACTTATACAAGAAAGGAAAGTTTGAATCTAAATTATGTATAAAAGGCATCCCTAAATCTATATTGCAATATGGCGCTCTAATTTACGCTTTATTTTTTGTTAAGATAAAAAATAAATTAAAAAACTTTAAGTTAATTATTGATGATATTTGCTCACCACACGAATTAAAAAGATTTGAGAAACTATTAAATCTAGTTGGTAAAGACAAGGTTCTTTGTGTGACTAGAGATGTTGATATTAAGCAAGAATTTCCAGAATATTGTATTTATAATAAAAAAATATTTCATGATATTGACTTAGTGAGTTTGTTAAAGTCTATATTCAATGAATTCTCTCTTGGGATTTGGGTTGTTTTTAGAATCTCTATTAAGACCAAAGTGAATTTATTCCCCGTTTCGTTACAGATTATTCATAGCTATTTGTCGTTTAAAACATTATTCGAATCTAATGTTGCTCAGTATGTAATACAGGAAAGACATTACAACACTAATCCAATAAAAAATTATTTATTTAAACAGGCAGGAGGTATATCATCAACGTCAATCCAGAAGAATATATTTCAGGTAGATCCAATGTTTTTCTATGTTGATATTGATATTCTTTATTCTTTGGGAGAGGCAGGATTTAACGAGTTTTTAGAATATGGTGGACGTGTGAGAGAGGTCCTTCCAGTTGGATCAGTATTTATGGAGTACTATTGGTTTTCTAATGCTGATATTCCATCTAGTTTAGAGAAAAAGTATGACGTTCTTTTTTTGGGTATTAATCTTGCAGATAGAATGGACTCGTATAATGAGTTTTTAGAAGATTATTATTCATCATTTAAATGGCTGGTTCGGTTGAAAAGAGATAATCCTAATTATAGAATTGGTGTTATTCATCATGCAAGTTTACAAAATGTGGATGCGACTGAGGCCGCTATTTTGTTAAATAGCGGGGTAGAGGTTATAGATAAAGTGACTAATAGTTATGCTGCTGCTTTTTCATCGAAATGTGCTATTACTTATGGCTCAACTATGGGTTACGAATTAAATGCGCACGAATTACCAGCATTTTTTATTGATCCTGATTATCGATGTTCATTTCTTCCTAATGAGAGAATTGACTTTATAGATAAACTTCGAATGACATCTTACGATAATTTTTCTAAGTCTGTGAAAGCTATATTAATGAATAATGAAAGTGAATTGTTAACGACAGAACAAAAATCTATGTTATGTTTAAATAGTGCTATTGCATCAGATAATATTTACAAACTTTTACAATAATGAACTGGATAGTATGGCTACTAATGATAAAATTACTGCATTAATTGCTGTTAAGGGAAATTCAGAAAGAGTTGAAAGAAAAAATATTAGACCGTTTGCTGATAGTAGTTTGTTACAAATTAAATTAGAACAAATTCAATCATCAAATATGTTTAATGAAATTATTGTTTTTGAAGTACCTTCCGCTGATTGTTTTATTAGTAAATACCTGCAAACATATAATTTTTCTCCAACAAGATATATTGAAAGTGGGCGTCATAATATTTTTTTCTCAAGAGAGGTTATTAGGCAAATTTCCGAAAATTTTAATTTAAAGATAGAATACATAGAGTCAAATGGACTTGATATCCAGACCATATTGTTAGAAGAGTTTGATACTAAGATAACAGATAAAATTATAAATATCCAGGATACTTTAAATGATTTATTGTTGGGCGATCATTACAGAGTATTCTTAAGAAAGTAGATTAGAGAAGCAGCACATAATGATTATTGATACGTTAGACAATATAAATTTATATAAAGAATTATCTAGTGACATACATGAAGGGCTTCTATTTCTTCAGAATGTAGATCCTAGTATCAAGTTGGGGGACTACACTATCAACAATCGTGTAAAGGCAATTATTGAAGAGTATAGTACAAACTGTAATCATAGTCTTGAGTTTGAATCACATAAACATGTTGTTGATATTCAGTGCCCTGTTATTGGTACTGAGCGAGTTTTTTGGTCTCCTATAGCGGATATGGATATAAAGATTCCATACGATATAAAAAATGATCGTACTATTTTTGTTAATCCACACGTACAATCAACACATGTAGATATAGGTAATAGAGTGTTTGCTATTATGTTTGAAAATGATGGTCATTCCCCACAACATTGTGCGGAGTTTCCTCAGGCAATTAAGAAAATAACAATTAAGGTGTTAATAGATTGACTACTTGTCATTCTAATTTTATTTATGGAAGTTAGTAGAAGAACATTTATCCTTTCAAGTCTGCTTTCAGTGTCAGGGCTTCTTTATTGGAAAATGCACACAGTAATAGCTAATGATATTGAATCATTTTTTTCTAATTATGAAAGTGTTATTCCTATAGAGGGTATATTAAATACTAACATCCAGATCTCTTTATTTGAAGAAAAATTACTTTCAATGCTGGCCAGTGTAGGTGTGGCCAAGACTATTGCTGTTGTTGATAAAATGATTAAGGACGAATACCAATTAGGAAAGATTCAGTTAATGAACGGCTGGGTTGTTTCAGAAACAGAGTCCAAGGTGTTAACACTTAGAAAGAAATATGTTTAAAGATTTAAAAGATATTTCTTCTCAATCTACTTTAACATATGACATATGTATTGTTGGCACAGGCCCTGCGGGTATCAGCGTTGCTAAACAATTGTTGGATACGGGTCATCGTGTTGTTATGCTTGAATCAGGAGGTATACTTCCTGAGTCTAAATATCAGCAATTAAATAAAGGAGAGAATTCTGGCCCAAGCTTCTTGTCACTTGACGCTTCTAGAATTAGATGTTTTGGTGGTGCTAGTAAATTATGGGCAGGTTATTGTGCCCCATTTAAGAGTGATGAATTTGATAAAAAATCTTTTATTCCTTTAAGTGGCTGGCCGATTTCTTTATATGATTTAAATGTTTATTATAAGCAAGCTGCAAAGATGCTCGGTATATCCTACCAAAAATTTTATAGTAAAGATTATTTTCAAGATACTTTTGATGGGATAAGTTTTAAAGAATTTAACAGAGGTGATTCTTTTCTATCAGGGAGTGTCTTTCAAGTTTCTAATGTAAAAAATAGAGACTTCGGTGAAAAGTATAAGAAAGATTTTGAGTCTTCTTTAAATACTGATATTATTTTTCATTCGACTGTTACTAAATTGAATCT